>ENA-OWLX01000039-OWLX01000039.1-metagenome-genome-assembly--contig:-NODE-39-length-37812-cov-36.038801_pt1 | contig 37812 bp, 44 predicted proteins | sample MGYA00245351_ERZ651106 | MGnify/ENA primary metagenome ERZ651106 (study PRJEB26857, sample SAMEA4031768) | metagenome | biome: human; feature: oral; material: saliva | place: Philippines | collected 2014... | reverse complement strand
GGTTTCTTAGGATCCTCTTTAGGTTGCTCTTTTGGAGTTTCTTCCTTAGGTTTAGGATCTTCTTTTGGTTTATCCTCTGGTTTCTTAGGATCCTCTTTAGGTTGCTCTTTTGGAGTTTCTTCCTTAGGTTTAGGATCTTCTTTTGGCTTTTCTTCTGGTTTCTTATCCTCTACCTTAGGTTTGTTTTCTCCATCAGCCTTACCGCTACCGGTCACAAATTGATAAGGTACATCACGATATTGTGAATTAAAGTTATCCGCACTAAGAACAACGCTATTCAAATAACGCTCCGCTTGTTTAATAACTTTTGTTCGATAACTAATATATAACTGATCTGAGAGTTTATCGGCAGACCAAGTGAAACCATTAGTATGGAATACAGGAGTGATCTTAGTTACTTCAGATTCTTTTTCTTTCCAAGGGTTATTCGATTCAACGGCTACCATTTTGAACGAATCCTTAACGTATTCTTGGTTTTCGTCCCAAGTGTCAGAAACTTTGACGTTGACAAGGTCTTTCTTAGCGTAGTTAACACGCATTGCCCATACGATTTCGCCTGGATGTTCCGCGTCCTCGCCTCCCCATTTCATAAGAGTTTCGTCTTTACCGATAACGCCAGCTTTACCAGTAGTAGTTTCAACCTTACGACCGTTGAAATCAAGGGCTACTTGTTGGTTCTCAGCAACCTTTTCGACATTCCATTGGGTTTGGATATCAAGACTGAATGTTTTGTTTAAAGGGTGTGATTCGAAATAGTCATTAAATACTGTTGTGACTTCGTTTTTATCCTTATCTGCAGTGGCTGTACCGACTTCTGTTCCTTCGTTGTTGTTAACAGGGAATGTGTAGTTATTTACCAGCTTAAGTTCCTGAGGCAATCCAACAGTAATACTGTCACCTTTATTGATTGAAATATCATCTGGAATTTGGATATCATTTACTTTAACATTAACATCTGCGTAAATAGTATCGTTAGATGTTGTTACTTCAACAGATGGATTTTGCACTGTGATATTAGTATCTTGTTTTGTGACAACAGTATCGGCTTCGTTAGCCAATACGCTTGGTGCTGTCAAAAGGGCGAGTGCGATTGTTCCTGTGAATACGATTGCTTTTTTATTCATTTCTCTATTCTCCTATGTTCTTAATATTCTGCATCTGCATCATCACGTACGAGGTGTAACACTACATTACTACCCTCGATCTCAACCTCCAATTCACGGTCACATGCCATGAATTGTGTAGCGATATCATTCATATCGACATCCGACAAAACAAAGTTAACATGCTGTTTCACAACTAGCATAACCTCCTAAATTAAATAATTTTCATCAACCGCTGAGCGTATCCACGTTAGCGTATCGAATCCTTCGTCCACACGACCATATATTGTGTCTAAAATATCAAGGAAATATGTGACCTTTTGTTTGTCAATATCGTGTCCTTTATACTTCTTGAAGGGCTCAAAATATATAGTCTCGCCGATAACACTTTCCATCTCGTCGTAATAGAATCCCTCGGCTAAAGATACTATCATTTCGTCAACGAGACTTCGAACAACATTCCAAAGCATCAAGTCAATATCCAATTGCTTGAGATTCTTAGGTAACATTAAGAGTCCGAATATGTATTTACGATAGTCAGACTCAAATTTAAACGTTTGCCAATTTGTAATAAGACGATCAATATACCAATCGTCTACATAAAACATCTCTTTTAACGGTAAGTTGACTATGCTATCTCGAATATACGCAAAGAATTCGTCCTTAGTTAATATGGGGATAGATTTTGCGATATAGCTCGGTTCAAGACTCTTCGTCATAATTGCTTAACACCTCTTCGAAATACTTTTCGAATTCTTCCCTAAGTTCTTTTGTGTTCTTATATGCCCGCCGACCATCTTGAGTAGCTTCAAGTCGATCAAGAACATCGTTTGTCAGAGCATAAATAAGCTCGTATTGTTCTTTTTCGACGTCGGCATACCCGAATACAGATTTGTAATATGATGTGTCAAGCATCGTCATAAGAATATTATCTACAATCCGTTTGGCGATCCGCAAATAATATAGATCCATGTCTAAGACGTGCATCTCTTTAGGAATTGTCATGATGAATTGAAAATAATGCTTGTAGTCTTCCTGGGCAGGACTAATGCCTGTATCCTGGTCAACTGCAAGCCATGCCTCAATACCTTTGTCAATATATGACGAGGGAACTAGAAGCATCTCATCTAACGGCATAGCTCGTACCATTGATACGACCGTATCTTTGAATTCGCTAGACCGTTTCACGATAGGTGATACCATTACTTAACCTCCTTTCCAAAATATTCCTTCAGTGTCTTGAACGGTGAGTCGCTATGCAGCGCCGTCAAGTAAATAGTGAAGTGCCAAATATTGTTTGTCCCATTCATCCAAAGATCTGTTATACCGATAATAAGAACCTCATCAGCAAGATTCGTATCGTCCATAATAAGACTTGGACGCATTGGGTAACACTTATCCATCATAAATTTATATGAGTCATACGAGTGTCGAATAAGACTGTAATTATCGCTCGTGATTTCAATTTCGTCTCCACGTTGAGACAATTTAAACATTGGTTGTTTTCTATCCATACTCTAACCTCCAGGATATAACACTTTTCTGTTGATGTTGTTTATAACATCTAGTTGGTAATCAATTTGGATTTGTTGAATTTCAACTGTACGCTCTAATCTATCTACCTTATCTTCTATTGTAGTTACTAAAAAGAACAATAGAATAAAAAGTACAAACAGTAATACACTTAAAACCTTAACCCACGCATCATCTTTAAACATCTTCTACCTCGAAAAAAGAAAGGGAATTGTTTAAATCCCCTTATTAACGTTTGCGGAATAAAGCTCCCGCTGTCATGTTCCACAACTTGCTGGTAATAATTCCAGTTTGCTCATAGCTGAGTACCGCAATACCCGCGACTCCGGCAGTGATCGTATTGAAAATATCAATCGGTTTCACCTTATGTTTGATTTCTTCATTCTTCAAAGCAATTAGGCGTGCCAATCGAGTTTCCAAAGCTTTCACTGCTTCTTCGTCCTCGGCTAAAGCTAGTTCAACTTTAGTTTTCTCAATTTCTCCAGTCAAGCTATCGAATGCGATAGCATAAGCTAAATTATCCACATCATTAAAATGTTTATTCATAATAAATTACCTTCCTTTCACTATGAGCTATGTTTTTTCTGCGAACTGTCTAAGTAAGAGTTAGCAAGATGCTTCTCAAACTCATACCAGTTGTGAACTATGGAATGGTTAATGTTGAATACCTTTTTAGCGCCATAGAAGTTGATACAACATCTTGAATACATTCTATAATTACGTTTTAGGAATCCACCGTCGTGCCCCACCAAGCATTTGTTTTGTATAAACCAATCCATATCGTATAATCTATCTCCTCTATTCGAATCTAAATATAGGATTAGTCCATGTTCGGTGGTGTATAAATCTACATTGAAGTATATTGCATCGCTAAGAACATGCCAGGTGTCAACATATATTTTTAATCCTTTCACAAGAATATATTCTGAAGATTGTTTGGGATTTTCATCCCAAATATCATCGTATATAGGCATGTTACATGATTTAACTCTCATTAAAATACCGTCGTCACCGTCGGCATCTTCCGCAATATCATTAAGTAAAATAGACACCACCTTGTCGCCAGTGTCTATAATATACCGAACAATACCAAACTCGTCCAATTCACTCATTACTTTTCCTCCAACAGTTTCTCAAAGGAATCGAATTGTCCTTCTTTGATCACATCGTTCAATTCCTTATTCGAACGATTTAGGGCTCGTCGTCCAATATAATAGACTGCCAATCCACCAGCAGCAAATAAGATGCCTTGAATTGCTTCGTCCATTTGTCCGTATTCCTTGCCGTCGTTTAACCCTTTTTCATAAATAGCGTTAAGCTCGGCGTCACCAAAATCAACTTTTTCTAATTTGTTTACTTTGCCAAATAGTCCCATTTCTATACCTCGGTTCCTAAATATAATCCTTCAATCTTAATAACACGTGACCATGGTGTATAACGATGTATTGAAATACTACTAACTGCCACGTCTTTGACAATATGACCAACTAAATAAGCTCTAGATAAATCATTTATACAAGGTTTATTCCTTCCGCTAAGATAAATAGCGTTGAACAATTCTTGGGCGAGTTCCTCGCTAATATTTGCTTCCATAACAAACTCAGGAAGCTCGTTACATACAATTGTGTGCTGGATAGTAATATAGGGGTCGCGTAGCAAAACAGATACTACGCGTTCGTCCCCTTTAGTAACATAAATTAGTCTTCTAATTCTCTTTCTTCTCATTTCCAAATTGCTCCTCAAATGCCTTCATTACGAATTCGTCCATTGCATGATCGTTAAACATATCATCACAAATATCTTTGTATTGACGCGCTGCGCGTTTCTTAAGTTTACGTTGTAATAGGAATGATGCTCCGGTTGCTAGCGCGAAATAGATTGTGGCTTTGCGAATGCCATTAGCGGCTTCAACCGTATTTTTCTGGTTTTTAATAGCTTTACCATATGTTTTATCAACATACTCATCGAAGTCTTTTCCTAACTCCACAACCTTTTGTTTACCGTCAGTTACATCGGTAACAACGCTAATAGATTTAACTTCTTCGTTAAATAATTTCTCAAATGACATACTATAATCCTCCAATAAAAATGTTAAAGCTATTTGATAGCTCCAAACCACGCATAACAAACTCGTACCTATGCAATTATTATGAAAAAATATTAAAAAGGTAGGAAAGAATTTGGTTACTGCGTATAATGTGATTTAAACATTATTTGACAATAAAATTTGTATTATGAAAAAGTAAATTGAAATAAAAAATATTAAAAAGGAGATCACATCGTACAAATTATGTTATGCGCAGTTTGGAACTATCAAATGTGTTGACAGTTGTATAGACCCGCTAAAAGCTACATACAGATGATAGTATCAGTGTAGAGGCTTTCCTTTCGTAAATTTCCGTAAGTAGCTTGTTACACAGGACAAGGTGTATGTAAATAGTAGATTAAATAAATTTTTCTTATGTCCCTCAATGTGCAGCTCTTAACGGGCCTATAGTATTTTAGAAGAAATCTTCTAATTGGTTTTCTGGTAGTCCTCGGAAATGTTTTACATAAGTAACCAGATCATTCTTAGTAAACATCTTGTTAACTGTAGCGTGTGCTACACGATCATCGTATGAGCATAAGGCGCATTCTGCTTCTTTAGGTCCAACACCTAAATCCAAAGTAACAAATGACACGAAATATTTGTCGTTGATACCATAAATCCATTGGTCACGGTATCGATCGTGGATACGGTGATATGGATCTTTACGATCTATTTGTGTCGGTCTAGTGTGATACTTTATCGTCAATTTTACCATCCTCCAAGTCTATTAATTTGTTTTCTAGATCATCGAAATCTTTATTCAATCGATCGATAGTTCGTTCAAGTCTTTCCATGCGCTCCTCTTCAATTTGGTGCTCATGCAGAGTTTGTGGGATCAAATATGTTAGTGCTAGTATAACACAGATGCCCACAGTAATTATGGAAATATTATAACCTTTATTATTGGTTTCATTTTTCATTCTTAGCTTTTTCCACCTCGTATTTCATTTTGTAGTATTCGGCAGCTTTGTCTCGAGTTTCCCAGCGGGCTTTATACATTTGTATTTGCTGATCTTTTGATAAGATCTTTTGCTCATATCTATGATTGAAAGATATGAGAATAACAATAAAGCAGAACCAAGTTAGTACTTGAAATAGCCATTTGATTTTCCTCTCGTCTCGCTCCATATCCTTTACAATATTTTCAATTGAAAATTCGTCCATTTTATCCTCCTTGGCAAAAAGAAAAGATGTTAGTTAATCTAACATCTAATATCCTTCGTTCTTTAATTTACGTAGGACTTTCTGTACAACGTCTAAACGCTCCCGATGTGGACCTTCATCTGCTGACACATAGCCTTGTTTCACAAGCTTATCAATGTGAGCTTCCTCTAACACGGCATAACCAGCCAAGCAGTAAAATCCAATAAATCGTAGTGCTTTCCGTAACATAATAGTTACCTCCTTTAAATTATTTCTTCATTATATGACTTGTAATTTCTGCGGAGGCATACCTTCCCAGCAGTCCTCTAAAGGAGCCCCAGTAGGAACCGCCAACAATTTGTATTTCTTGCGAATATCGTTGATCTTTCTATAGATCTCGCGAATCCGCCATCTTGACCAATCGTTTGGTCTAAATGTCCATCGTATACCGGCCCATTGTGATTGATCGCCACCAATTGTCCTATAGTAAATATCGGTACTCTCAACTAATAAGTAAATCATGTCCATGTCGCTTAAGTTCTTGTATTTTTGAATTGCCATTCGCTGTTCTCCTTTTCTCTTTTGACAAAAATAAAAGCTGAGTGTAAACCCAACTTTTATTTATCAGAATTGTTTGTAAGTGCTGAAACACCTGCTGCAATAATAACGACTCCGCCGATCATAATCGTTCCGTTGATAATCCCTCGAGCGCAACCTTTTAGAAATGCCTTTGCGACATTATCATCAACGGTTACCTCAAGTGGCGTACCTTCGTAACGGAATAATCCTGCGAATCCTCTATTTAAATCGAACATAGTGTTGTTCCTCCTTTTAATTATTTCTTCATTATAGAGTATGTAATTTCTGCGGATTATTTCTTTTTGAACAACTTCTTGATAAGATCAATAATGCTCAATTTAGGCACGGTGCGTTCAACATAAATTCGTTTGATAGTCTCTAGTTTGTCTTTATCCATTATAGTCCTCCTAATAAACTTTTGCAATATCGTATAAACGATCTTCTCCAAAATATACACCCTTGTCATTAATACTCAAACAAGGAAGATCTTCTACCGGTGTATTGTCATCTAACAAATCTCCAATAGTATCAACATATGCTCTCACAGCCATTGTCAAGTTAGGCGCATCACGCTTATTGATCCATGCCGTACGAGCAGTTAATCCTGCATGAGGATTTGCTGTGTGGATATATAGTCCGTCGAAATATGATTTGTCGGGATCTACATTGCCATGCACCACAATATTCTCATTGTTGACTTGCATGTTAATATACAACTCGACAACATCGAGTTTTGGTTTGTATGAGCCGCGAATAAACTTGTATTTAATTGAGTATACTTTCGGCACACGTTTGACTTCGCCTCGTGGTTTTCTACGAGGACTTTTCTTTCTAGTCTTGCTTACTGCCATGACTACCTCCTTAATATGAAATTAGAAAAAAAAGAATAGTCTGAGAATCGAACGCAGATCTCCGGATTATACCGGGCTCTTCCTCTTGAGCTAATCTATTCCTTCATTATAGAGTATGTAATTTCTGCGGAATTCAAAAAGAAAGGGACTTGTGTCCCTCAACTCTATAGTGATTTATAGAAGTTAACTAGTTCTTCTGTGTCTTTCTCAACTTCTTTAACTCGTTGATTAATTTGATCGCAAAGTTCTTTTACTTCTTTTTCATCAATATCGTTGATTTTCACAAATCCCATTTCTAGATTAGTAGAAATATTTTCCATTGTGTTCCATGTATCATATACTTTGTAACTACGCGTAAACACTTCTTCGTAAGTAACGCAATCCAACAAAGTTTCGAGTTCGATTCTTATTCTTTTATAAAGATTTCGATAATAGTCTTTAATATATACACTAGCAGTACTGTGTGCTAGTCCAATACTCATTAATTTCTCTAACATCTCTTCTAATTCATAATCTTCGTACATCAAAGCTAGTTTGATCATGTTTTCTTGATTTAGTGTAAGTTGTTGTTTTTCAGTCATGATAATGACCTCCTATAATTTATTTCATTATAGGGCATGTAAAAACTGCGAATTTAGGTTAAAAATCACTCCCGGGGAATTTTTGGAAAATGAAAAAAATAGGGAGCCATGTAGACCCCCAGTTTCAAATTACAAATAAGAACGTTTAGCGGCAAAGCCAGCAGCATACTTAGCTTTGTTGTAGTTCTTCTTGGCGAATCTAGTTGCGCCCTTGGCAGCCCCTTTAGCGAATTTCTTCATAGCAGCAACTTGCTCAGGGTGCGTGGTTTTCATGATATTGTATTGCGCCACGGCACCAGCAGATAACCCGGCAGCACTACCAGCAACTTTCTTGATTGTTTTATTACGATCCAAACGAAGAAGTGCTTTTTGGTTCATATCAGTCAAGTCTTTATTTTTATTAATAAGTTCTCGACGTTTAGGATCACTCTTCTTCATGCCCGCAATTTTCTTCTCATTTGCACGTTTCATTCTATTCCGAGCAGCAAGGTTCTTCTTGATTCGACCAGAGAATTGGCCGATTTTGGGATTAGAATTCTTTCTAGAACCCCACTTCATTCCCTTAGTGCCAAAGCCATTTTTAACACGTTTTGATAGTTTGTTTACTTTCTTCTGAGCGCGCAAAGCACCTCCGTTGGAGACAACTCGACGTTGTCCCCATTTCATCCCCTTGACACCGAAGTGAAGTAATACATCGTCCATGTTATCTACTTGGATTAGTTCATCATTCTCGATAATAATCATAGCTTACCTTCCATATCTTCAGCATCATCAAGATAGTTGTCATCAATCCACTGAGCAGATTGAGGTGAACCGATACGAGAATATCCGTCCACTTTCTCATAAACACGCACACGAGAACCTTTCTTGAATAATTCTTTTTCTTCAGCACCAGCGAATGGTTGAGCTTCAACCCAATAGTCCTCTGTGATAGTTGCTTCGTAATATGGTTGTTCGCTTGATGGTAAATGTGTACCAACATTCAACTCATGCTCGAAGCTGCTCTCAGCCATTTCTAATTGAGGAGGGTTAGGGACACGAGACCCACCGTTGTAACGATAGAAGTAGAAATATGGTTGACCATTATAGCCCCAAATTTCATCGTGGTTATTACGAGTGATACCGTTATATCCATAGTTACAGTGGATAATAGTTCCTTCTGAGTCTAGGAAAATACCTGTGTGACCAAATGCCCCAGCAGAATATCCTTTTTGACCCCAGATGAAAATATCACCAGCTTGTACGTCAGCTTCTTGATTTTCTGCCAACAGTACCCAGCCATTTTGCAACAACCAATCATGCATTGTCTCAGTTGAACAAGGCCAAGGTAAAGTGCTCATACCGCCTGCTACACCAGCGTAATACATTGATGATGAGCAGTCGAATGAGTTAGGGCCTGTACGATGCTCCATAGAATATGTTACTTTTCCTTCACGAGCGATCATCCACGCGAGGATCAGTGCAGGATTTACTGTCATATGTATTTCCTCCGTTAAATTTGTGGTTTAGTTGTCAATGACGACATCTTATTTGCCTTGTTTGCTCGAGCTTTCCATTGAGCAACACGATCCATTCTAGATTTAACCTTGGCATCAATCAATTTACCATAGGCGTTCTTTTGGAATTTCTTAAGCATTTCTGGTGTTACTTTGTTCTTACCATAAATCTTTTCAAGAGTTTTATAGTCAGCAGGACCATTAAGAGCTTGAGTATCTTTATACGATTTAATAGCAGCTTGATCGTACCAATCGGCTTTTCTTTCCGCGTCGTTAGCGACATCTAGGGGTTGAAGTTCCCGTCCCTCGATATCTGCACGATTCTTACGCCATTTCATTCCTTTTTTACCATAGTGTTGGATAACGCTACGTGAGTCGTCAATTGCTGTATATGCCATATTTAGTTTACCTCACTTGTTGTTTTCTTAAAGTCGTTCGGGTTGAGGTGAACGACGTCTTGCCACTTTAAAATTTCTACGATACCGTTCTTGTGGTAATCTGAGAACAGTTTGTAGATATCGGTGGTATCTTTAGGGATTGTGAGAGCTTTATTCACGGTAACCATAGCATAGTCACCTTCCCAACCCTCAGCTTCATAATTAGGAATACGAAGTTTGATTTGAGATCCTGGGAAATATGATTCGCCAAGTTCCCCTTCTTTAAGGTATTGGATAAGAGTTGCAAATTGGTTGTCATAAATAAATGGAGAGCGCAAGTTAACGTCTAACAAAGTAGACATCAAAGTGTGCTCATTACGATATTGAAGATCTTGAATAAGGTATTTACCAATCTCTTCGTCAGTTTGTTGCTTCATTTCTTCTGTTAAGACATAAGGATATTCATAGCGGAAATATGGATTGTTATCCACAACCGCTACTTTAGTTCCTTCCTCATCTTCGAAGCGTTCTAGTTTAAACATAAATTAACCTCGTTATCTAGTAATTTGGTCTGGCCACGGATCGTCCGTGGTATAAGTCATAGTTGTAAATCGAATATCTCCAATATCACGATCTGTTGGTACGTCGTTCAGGAATTGCAAGCGCACTTGTCTAGAATCGGTAATACCACCAACGTAGAATGTACCGTAAGGAACACCTTTATCGTTTGTCATGTTTCCTAATTTAGATCCTGTAGGGATAAAACCTTCTTTAAGACCTCCTTGAGGAATGATAGTCACAAATTTGTTACGGTCTGATGAGTGATCAGCATATCCAGCAGCTCCTCTTCGTTTAATACCAAACCAACCCCATGACAATCCACCCCAAGTAAGTTCGACAGTGGAGTTGATACGACGGAACGTCAGTACTGCACCGTTTAGAGGAGAACCTGTCATCGGTAATTTAACATTTCCAGTATCACCGTATAAGACACGCCAACAATTTTTAGCTTGATCACGGGTAGCATTCTCAGCATACATCTGGGTCTTGATCCATTTCAATGCGCCGTTCTTACGAAGTCGGTCGACATACACAGATCCAATTGGGATATTTCTAAGAGTTGCGATATTATCACCATCATAAGGGTAGTCATTACCAAATACAGTATCCACATCGTTACCAGCAACTACAGTAGTACCGCCTCCAGAACCGCCGTTTACAGCTTTGATAGCTTCTGTCATTAAGGACTTGGTGATAAATGGATCTCCACCATTACGAAGCTTCTCGTCAACCACAGCATCGATACCAAGAGCTAAGTGTTGGTTTTTGATATTTGACGTCATTTGGGTTACAAGATTTTCGTATGTTGGGAAAATAGCATACAAGTCATTTAGCTTCTTGTATTCCGATGGAATTTCAACAGTCGGAGCAGGCTTGTTCTCAAGAGTGGTAACCCGTCCATCGACGTCGCTAACTTGTGATTGTAGACCAGTAACGTCAGATTTAACCTGATTGAGTTCTGGCTTAGTTGCAAAGTTAGTTGTATCGATTGTTGGAGATTCGCCTGGAGGGCCTGCAGGACCCGCTGGTCCCATAGGACCTGGTTGACCATCTTCACCTTTAGGGCCACGTTCGCCAGGTTCACCCTTATCTCCTTTAGGACCTGGAGGTCCAGGAGGACCTTGGATGCCTTGTTCTCCTTGTGGGCCTGGTTGACCATCTTCACCCTTAGGACCAGGAGTACCTGAACCACCAGTACCTTGAGATTTGAGTTCTTTAATTTCTAACTCAGCAATACCAACTTTACCTTCTAGTTGTCCCAAACTCGACCGAAGTTGATTAACCTCAGAAACGCTAGGACCTGGAGCTGGAAGTCTTAATACCACATTCGCGCCATTATATAAAGTTACTCCACCATCAATATCATCGATCGTTCGAAAGTCAACATTTTTGACAAATTCATCAAGCTTACCAGCAGTCTTAATATCCTCCCAGATAGCGGTAACATAAGTATTGTCCTTCTTAAGAATTGTGGTAATATCTTCCGATGTAAGAGTGTCCTTCAGTGTCTTCAGGATCGCTGCGGAAATGCTCTCAGTTAACTTCTGCTCAATACCTTCTAGTTTGGTATTGATACCAGAAATACCTGACTCATTAGCCTCAATCTTAGCGTTCAATTCTGTCTTGACAGCATCGGCATACCCATGAGTATCCACTCCCGCAATAGCCCGTTGGACAATCGGATTGATGAATTCCTCGGATTGGAGTTTGGTGTTAATTGTGGAGGTCACACTATCCACAATTGCTTGTTTCTCCTCAGTGAACTTAGTGTTAACCAAAGCTGTCAGATCCAATTTAAGCTGAGGAATATCGACGGCATTAATAATCTCGGCTTTAATTTGCTCTGTTTTGGTTGTGAACTCACTTAGGATGTTTGTCTTAATTGTATCCACGTCAATGCCAGCAACTTTAGATTCGACGGCTTGAATCTTAGCGTCCTGATTTTGCATGGATTTTGATTGTTCTTCTTTGATTGCATCAACCTTAGCTGACACAGCCGTAAGAACATCGGTTTGGATCTTGTTGACATCAATAGACTTGATCACACGATTGAAAATGTCATTCTTAAGAGCGACAGTATCAATTTCAACTCCATCTTTGTCGGATAATCTAGATTTAGAGATAACTTTGTCAATGATACTACGCAAGAAATCAGTATTTACTACGTCGGATCCCACCTCGACATAGATTGGTGATTCATTTGTGTTGAACTCACGGACAAATAAGTATTTATCAGCTCCAGTATAACCACGGTCTGCCCCATCTTCATCTTTTGGTGAAAATACGTCAAACTTCATTGTAATTGAGTCTGATAAAAATGATGATTTTGGAATAACAATCTTGGCATATCCAGAATAACCAATTAGGTCGTTAGGAATATCCAAATTTAGGCATCCAGTAGTAGGGTCCCATTTAGCTTGCAATTCCGTAGATGTATCATGAGATGTCCGAAACATAACACCGGAGATAACCTCTGTATCCCCGGCAGATGGTTCGGCAAATTTGATACTTAAGCTACGATCACTACCGTCATCAACGATAGTAACCGGTGTGTCTAAGTACCGCATTTATTTCCTCCTTGAATTATTGTGCAGGAGTTGACTCCTTAGAGAATGGGTATGAAACAGCGATACCGTTTTGACCGAAATATCCTGTTTCAGTGAATTCTGAAGCTGGTTGTCCAGAATATGTGAAGTCACGATTCGCTTGAGCGATCACAAGTTTACCTTCACCATCAAGTTCTGTATGGTTAGGATCTTTGATTGCGAAGATATCTCCAGCTTTAATAGTTTTACCTTCTTCAGCTAGAGGAATCTGTTCGGCAAATTGTTTGTAGACAACACCATATTTAACACCATCACTCATTACTGTGTTGAGAATAACAGTATGAGTTAGCTTGTTGATTTTTGCGATAGCTTCTGCGTTACTGTCGGATTTCGTATTCGCATTATCAATCTCCTTAACAATTTCTTGTTGCGCAAATTCTGAGAAATTCGTGTAGAATTCTTGTCGTTTGATTTGACGCAACAGATCATCGTGTTCTTTTGATGTTTGGTCACCATTAAGAACATAATCCATCACAGCAAAATATGGATTATCTTGCTTGATAGATACTACAGTCCCGATAATATTTCCATCAGAACCATAGCGAGGATATACGTTAGTTACTTTGTATTCGCCATAAACACCCATTATTTATTTTCCTCCGTAGTGTGTGGATCTGGCTCACCTTCTAGTTTACGCAGATCTTCAGTGAGTTCATTATTTTTATCGAGCAAAGCGTTATACTCTTTTCTGAGTTCCTCTTTTTCATCGATGAGTTTGTTGTGGTCTTCAAGCAATTCATTATATTTTTCAAGATAGTAATTTGCTTGAGCTTCAATTAACCATCGACTTTGTTCCATTTCACCGGCTCGTTTAGCAGCGTGATCCAAAGCTCGGTCAAACATTTCTTCTTTAGTAATATTCATATTTACCTCTACACATAATGATTAAATGGGATGTTATGTAATCCCTTAGTTCCAATATCATCAAGATGATAGAAAGGAAATTCGTATCTGTGAATATCCCAACCACTCTTTTTTCTTATAGTTTCAAAGTTCTGACGAAAATGTTCGAGTAATATACCTAAATTCCAACCACCATAATGTGGCTCATTATGCGATGGAATTGTGAACCCGACAGGAAATACCTGAAGTCCCCCACCGTTACGAACACTATGTCTGAACTGAATACGGTCGGCAACTAGTTCGACACGGTCATAGTGGCCGTCTGCCTTATCCCGATATATACGAATACCAGCAAAGTTACCCGCACCTCCACCATCGTCAGCGCCTTGTTTTAGTTGATCTACCCAACGATGACTGACAGATCCCAACAATGTGGCTACACCACCATGAATACTGTCTTTAAACATCAAATATCCAATAGTGTTATGTTTATCAACAGGATGTGTTCTTTGACGATATAAAATATTAGTTCCTTTATCGAAATATACTTCGCCCTCTTTAAAGAAACTTAGTTTACCTTTGTCTAGATTCATTTGAATCATATCATCAAAAGATGTGAGAATACCTCCGCTAATACGAGCAGCACTAATTTTACCGGTAACGATATTGTTAGCATCAATATTAATTACTTTAACTTCTTTGGCATTAATCTGTCCAGAAGTAATCTTCGCAGCATTCAGATCCTCGATCCAACTCTCTTTGATAAACGCCGTACCATTAGCTATAACATCGCCATCTAAGACAATGTTTTTACCTTTAAGGCGTAAGCCAGAAGTATCGGCATTGATCGATGTAATAACATCTTTAGGCCCAGTCAGTGTTAGAGCCCATGCATCATTCTTCTGAGATATGACAGTGGAGGATACCCCGCCGGAGGGTTTATACCGTCCAACAGTTTCTCCGCGTACCAGCATAATCTCCTTAATGCCGAATCGGCCTTCACCGGTCATCTTGATTCGGAATGAGAATCGACCATTATATCCATTGACATTGTCAAATATATGAGAACCCGAAACACTAAATGTGTCTTTGGTATAGGTTTGATATTGATAGCCGGGGTGTGCAGTTAGACCCTTAGTATACACCGGTGTCCCTGAATTATCGATGATTTGCAATTCGACATTCATATCTTTATTGCCTCGATAAGCATTAGTGGCATTCATATAATATTTGCAATAGAAAGTATACTTATCACCATCTTCCATTTTGTCTATCACCAGAGGTAATGACACAAACGCGGAATTGTTTGAATATGTTCCATCGTAACTTCCCTTAGAAAAATAGAAGTACTCAGCCGTTCCGTAATTTCCAGGTCTGTTAGATATTGTGTATCCATCAACTCCGTTAGTGAAGCCACTTAATTTCGCAGATAGGAATGTATCTGTATCAACAATCAAGTTGTCAGTCGATTGGGAAGCATTAGTAATAACGGTTCGGATCTCGTCACTTGTTTGGATAAGTTGTGATATAGACGTTGTGATACCGTTTCGAGTTGTACCAAGAGTACGTTTGTAAATATCAACAGTCTGCAGAACTTCTTGGAATTTCTCGCTTGAGTCGAGATCTATGTCCTCATATGCCGGAGCATAATCTGTCCATAAGTCACCATCCCACATCATTGCGTCTTTGATATCCACCGCGACGCTATCACCTCTAGATTTGTTAGAAGTGTCGACACGGAATCGGATTTGCATACCGTTATTGAGGGATTGTTCATTGATCCAAACATGACCTACTTTGGTTTTGTAGTCGTTTGATGTAGAGATATCCCAGTTGTCTTTGTTATACTCAGATGATAGACCGAATTTATTATCACCTACAACCCATTGTAGATAAGAAGTGTTGCTATAAACATCAGGAGAAATCCGCATGTTTGCGATACCAGGAGTTGTCGTGCGACATTTGTATTGGATATTCAGACGGTCACCGACTTTGTAACCGAGTTTATTCAGGGTCTTTTTGTCGATAAACCAATATCCACCAATAACTTGCCAGGCGTTATTACCTTGTAGGTTCGTAAGAGGGCCGTCGAAATGCATTTCGGTCTTCGTCCCCGTCAACAAATTACGACTACCGTATTTCTTAGGCATCTTTTGGTCAATGACAGAGGTTAACTCAGTCTTGATTTTACCAGCTTCCTGAGTAACACGAGTGGCTATATCAGTTGTTCGGGCATACTCAACCAGTCTGTTGTTAATTTGTGTCTGGATCTTACCGTCTACTAGATTGAATTTGGTATCTGTATATGCTTGAGCTTCTTTTGCTCTTTTTGGCAATTCGTCCAATAAGATTTTAGCTTCTGTAGCTTTGATACGAAGCCCAAGTTCTTTCTCGGATTGTGTAATGGCTGAGGATACAACAGATGTTATCTTGCCATCAACATCTCGAGTAACCTTATCAACAGATGTCTGAATACCATCGATCCTTGTATTGAGATTTGTCTCAATAGCAGTGACTTTACCACTCACAGTATCCAAATCAGTACGAGATACCTTAGCAGAAATAGAGTCTTTGATAACCCTCAGTTCCGCAGCGGTGTTTGTCGCATTACCATCGACCTTCTTCTCAAGGTTTTGTGCAGCGATTTTGATTTCGTTTGCCTTCTGCTTGATAGAGCTTGACACTTTGCTGATCTGACCATCGACCGTTGCTTTGTATTGGTTAACAGCTGTTGAGATCTTGTCTGGGACTAGATTAAGTTCTGCTTTGGCGTTTTCAATCAATCCATCAAGATGGTTTACTGTTTCTTGATCAGCTTTAGCCCTCAATCCAGTATTAAGATGTTCGATCTCAGTAGCATTGGTTGTAACTCGACCCTCAGTGTCAGTAATCCGACTCTTCATAGACGCCAAATCACCGTCGACAGTGGATTTGTAGTTCTTCCACTTCTGATCTCCGTCAGCAGCGCTAGGTACCCAGCCGGTAGCTTTAGTGCTTTCTTCAACTTTCCACTTGTATGTGTATAAGTTTGTGCCGTCAAGTAGCCCGATTTCTCGAATTTGTAATTGGATATCGGCGTTACCGAGATTAGGATATGTTACGGTCACATACTTCTCAGTTCCAGGAGGAACCTCAAAAATAGCATTATCGCCAGTTGGCACCAAGTCTTCTCCGTTGACAGTAACTTTAGTGTCGGAATGATATGGCGTTAACTTAATCTTACCGTTATTCGTACTCGTGTTTTTAACAAAGAATGACCAAGTATAAGGCACAGTATAACTTTTAGCCGTAAACGGAATTCTGAAATGGTTGTTATATGGAAATCCTGAGATTTCATCAATCAGTAAATTCCGAGCACCGAGGATTTGGCCATTTTCCATACCTCCTCCACCTTGGACAACATTCCAATCAGTAGCGCTACCGCCATTCATCTCTAAAGTACCGTCAAGTAAGTTAGGATTTCCTGGTTTGATACGCTCCAATTCAGCAGCTAGTTTTTCTTTGATGTCACTGACCTTGACAGTAATATCACCATCGATTTTCTTAAGCTTCTCGTCAAGCTCATTCTGAATTGGTGTGAGGTCAGGTCTCCAACGTTTCTCAGCATCGGCAATAGCGGAGCTAATATGTGCTTGGACATCTGCATTGATATCTCTCTTAGCAGACTCAATAGCATCGTTTACTTTGTCAGTAACCTTCTGTCCGAAATTAGCGTCGATAACTAGAACCCAGTTCTCACCATCAAAACGCCACATCTCAACTTCACCCTCACCACCAACAGGCTTAAACCACAAGTCATCTTTAGATACCTTCTCACGAGGAGGTTCCTCAGGACCATAGAAGTTTTTGTTTTTGTTGTTGGCACTGGTTAGGATTGTGTGGATCAAACCGTCCTTCTCTCCGTAGAGAGCATTGTTTACGATCTTGTTAGTAAGGTCTTGCCATTGGGCTTTCTGCTGATCTGCTAAACTAGCTCGACCAGTCCCACTGGAACTTGCCTCGATTTTGATGATTCGCTCAGAGAGAGCGTCATACACAATCTTACGGACTTTGACAGTCACGTCACAGTCAATCTTTGGCACATAGACATCGACAGTGTCACAAAGTTGAATCTTCTCCAAAGCTTGAATGATCCGACGATCCCATTCAGTAGAATCTTGTAGCGGAATCATCTCAACTTCAACGCTCAAATCAGGTTTATCAGCATCTTTGTTCTTAGATGTGAAATATGATTGAGCTTTGGTAGTAACTTGCGCTGGAGTAGGAGCTTTCTTCTTAGTTTCTTCACCTTCTTTATGTGTAGAAGAGTCATTGAATTCTGAACTCAAATCCAAAGGCACAATACGCTTGACAAAATAGTCGTCGTAATGAGGAGATTTGATGATATCCCCATAAATAACTTGTTCTGCCTCGTTCTCACCCTCAGGAGTGAATGTTACGTATGGTAAAATGCGAGTGAATTTACCAGCCATAGATGATTTAACTTTGACGTTCTTAAGATTCTTGCGAGGACGAATAGTTGTGACGTGATCTTTACCTCGTTTGGAATATAGGAAAATCGTATTGTTAGTACGTTTAATTTCTCCACCCCAAGTATCAATAAATGATCCTTCTTCTCCCGCAATAGCATTAAGAACATTCCGAATATCCATATTTGTGTCTTTAGACGTTTGAATATCGGAGATGAAATTATACTCAATCGGATCCACAGCTACACGTTTGAGTTGTTCCCAAGCTCCAGACGGTGTTGCAGATTTAATTGAGAGTGGTTTAATGATATTACCAGACAATTCGTCAGTTTTAGTAACACCCTTAACCGTAATTTGGTTTGAATCGGCCTCTTTCTCAATCTCGTAAATACGAAATGCGTGAGGTTCATCATAGTCGTTTGGCTTAACCAAAATATAACGGTTTTGAGTGAGCGCTTGGGCCCACTCTCCACCGACAGGATATTTTAGTTCAAGCTCAAATTCTGCATTACGAACTTCAGTGACTTCTGCAGATATAGCATCATACAAGACACCCATACCATTAGTATCGAAGACCCGTTCGTTCTGTTCATATAAAATTGGTCTCAAACTAATACCCTCCAATTAGGGGTCAGAGTTATCGTAGCCGGAGCAGTACCCTTAGTGGCTGTAAAATATACCCGGTTTGTCCGAAGATCATTTCCCGGTTCTAGTTTGAAGAACTCTTTCCCAACAGTATTGTTGTTTTTGTTTGTGATTGTAGATCCTGACTTGGAATATACAATGTATCGAGAACTATCAATTATGATTGTCTCGTTTTGCATATCTTTGATTGTCATAGCCGTGGATCCAATAGAAATTTTCAAGTTACCCGTAACTCCAGAGAATTGTACTGTAGGTCTGGAGAAATATAAATTAGGATTGTCAATCACATCACCAGAGTTAACAACTCGAGGTTGATTATCCACATTATATTTAAACGGCTGACATTTAAGTTTCACTTTAAATGAAATACATCCTTGATAGAAGTATTTGTTTTCGTAAGTGATTTCTGTCATGATAACTTTGTAAATATGACTTTGATCGAAATATGGAATGAAGTCAATCCAATTTCCAATCCCGTGGTTAAATAAGAAGTTGATCCTATTACGGGCTAGTGAAATATCTCGATCTGAGTCATTATGACTTCGTCCGTCATAGAAACAGCTTAGCTCGAATTCGGTTGGCTCGTAACCTTCGTCGTCAAAAGCCAACTCTCCTTCGTAGCCATTTGGTGACTCGAAAGTCACACGTCTTTTAGGTGTTTCTATATCTGGGCGATCTTGGATAAATATATGATAATCTTCAGACTTGTATCCGTTGATCATAAAATATCCAGGCTTTAAAGGCATCACCATAATACTTCCTCACCTTTCCCTCGACGAGCTTGGTCGTCAAAGTCTTTAATGTGTTGTTGGATTTCTCTAGCGAGTTGTTTTCCATCAACAGGTTTACCACCGTTATCTACTTTAACAGTAATAGAGTATTCTTTATTAGAGTTGTCGTAGACGTTGGTGTTGTTAGAATGTATAGAACCAGGAGCTCCAGGATAAGCTGGGCGTGGTACATTAGTTGGGTCGATGTTTAGTCCACTTAAAATGTTGCCATTTTGAAGTTTGTCCAAATTGGTTGTATCGACGACAGGAGTGATCGTTGGACGGTAATCCATGTCTGCGAGAGAATCATCAAGTAACGTTCCAACAGTATTCACAGCATCAGCTACAGCAGAAGCCATACCATTTGCGTGATCGACAGCAAGAGATGCTACGTCAGAGAATCCATTTGCAAAGGTTTTGCCCATTTGCTTAACGGATTTAGGCATTTCTTTAGCAATACCCATTGCAACCCCTTGAGGGATATATTTACCGACACCTTTCGCAAACAATCTAGATGGTGAGCGGATATCCGCTTTCGCTCTTGCCGCTCTATGAGCTTGTTCCACGATAGCATTAGTGGCTGCGATAACAGAACCTAAGTGCGCTCTAATACCAGCAGCAACCCCTTGTGAAATCATCGAACCGACGTATACACCACCAGCATGCGCTACACCCGCAGCGGATCTTACACCGTTCGCAGCTTGCATCATACCAGTCAGGATTGTGACATTAAGCAACGCCATAGCCATACGCATAGCAGATACCATTTGTGTTCCTAGTTGGAGCATAGTGGCTTGCATCATTGCGCTCGAGCTACGGATTTGGTTTGCCATTTGCATCATAGCAGTCATAATTGTCATCTGCATGGTCATAAATGCCATTTGCATTGATGCTCTCATCATGTTTAGAGACATGTTCATTTGAGCATTAATTTGTGACATAGACGATGCCATAGCTTGAGCAATTCTAGCCATTGATGATGTCATCGCCATAGCTGCTTGGTTCATTGACATTTGGATCGATTGGACGATTCCAAGCATACCCATTGTTACTGTCGTACGAACTAATGCCATAGATGTAGATGCGCTAACGCCCATCATAGCAAATCCTCTAGCCATACCAGCAGCGGCTTGAGCCATACCTGTTGATACAACGTTAGATACAGATGCCATATTTGTACGAATAGCATTTACAACACTGAGCATTCCAACATTAACAGCCATAGCAACCATTGTCATAGATGTTGCTGCAGATGCACCCATCATAGCGAATCCTTGTTGCAATGCGGCACGAGCTTGGTTCATACCGTTATTTACAGCATTGACAACCAGAGTCATAGCCATTGTCATCGCAGTACCAAGAACTGCAAATGATGCAGTAGATCCAGCAGCACTAGCTCCAAATTGCGCAAGAGCAGTTCTTGCTTGGTTCATAGCATTACCGAATGCCGTTGTGCCATTAGAAATAGATGAGAACGCAGTGCTAAGATTTGTTATAGCAGATCCCGTTGTGGTAAATATCATTCCTAGAGATGACATTGATGCTGCCATCGCTGTGATTCTAGATATGAATTGAGTTAGTGTGTTAGCAACTTTTTCTAGTCCTGCCGCCAATACAGTAATGCCCGGTATTGCACCCATCGTAGATTGACCAATACTTGATAGTGAATTTGCAACGTTTTTGATGTTGCTTGCCATACCGCTAGCTGCAGATTTAATCTTATCAGACGAAGATGCAAATTTCTCTAATGCATCCGCTGCCTTTGGCGCGACACCAGACATAGTCCTAAGTGATTGAACCATTAAAACGATCCCCTCGAGACTATTGGTTCGACCACTCATTTTATACATTACAGTATCTAATCGGTCAAGGTCTTTTGTAAAGTTAGGCACGATACCGCCGGCACATGCACCGGATAATCCCAGCAATGCTGCAGATATAGCACCGATAGCCGCTGCGGCTTGGAATCCATGATCGGCAATAGGTTTCATACCTTTACCCATTCGCTCGATACCTGTACCTACATCTTTAAATGCGTGTCCAATTGCTTCGATGATTCCTTTAATAGCATCTCCAACTGATTTAACAATATTTGAGACACCATCCATTACAGCTTTGATACCTTTACCGAATCCTTCAGCAAATTTACCAGCGCCTTCAAATGCTTTACCGATTCCTTCAAGAGCAGATTTAACTGCTGAACCAACCGACTCAACAATAGATGCAACTCCTTGAAGAGCGGATTGGATGCCTTGTCCTACACCTTGTGCTGCGGCGCCAATTCCTTCAAATGCAGCTTTAATAGCACCACCAATAGATTGAACTACTGATGCAACACCTTGGAGAGCTGCTTGAATACCTTGTCCAATTCCGACAAATACATTCTTAATTGCTTCACCAGCGGCAGAAATAACATTAGCAAATCCATTGATTGCTCCAACAATTCCTTGCATTACCGAATTAACAATAGACGCAATTGATTGGAATACGGATTGTATTGTTTGTCCAATAGTTTGAACAACTGCAACAATAGCATTAGCTACGTTTGTGATAGTTTGGCCAATGGTTTGGAATATAACAACAATATCATTTGCAACAACTTGAATTGTTTGGAATAAGGTAATAAATACCGGAGCCAAGGCTTGAACAACTTGAGCAATTGATTGGACAATTGCTATGATAGCGTCTGCTAGCGACCGAATAATGACCGCAAGTGATTCAAATAAGACTTTAAGTGCATCCATTAATGGCGTGAATATAGGCTCAATTGCTGTCGCCAATTCACTCAAAGCGCCGAGAATAAAGTCTTTAACCGGCGTCAAGACTTCCACAAGTTTATTAAGAATTGGTCCAACCAATTCCCCAATAACAGTTAAGACAATATCCGATACAATCTTCAACAGATCCGTAACCGCTTTGATAATTTGATCTCGGTATTTCATCAAACCATCCGCAAACGATTGAATGAATTTAACAGCGATTTGAATACCAACATCGACTAAAGTTCCAATATTGTCAATTAAAGCTTTACCAATTTCGACTATCAATTTAACAGCAGAAGATACCAATTGCGGTATAGACTCTGTAAATCCTTGTAGCAATCCGATAACGAGTTTAATACCAAACTGCACCATATCAGGGATTAATACAATCAATCCTTTAATAGCTGTTCGGATAATCTTAATTAAAGACGTCAGCATAGATGGGGCACGTTCAGCCAAAGATTTAAGCAATGCATCCAATGCTTCAACTAAACCTTTTAATATAACCGGACCTGTTGCAGCTAACTCTTTTAAAGCAGTAATAATAAGACCTATACCAACACCGGCTAGTGCCAAACCAGCACCAATACCAAATGCAGCGATACCAAGAGCGATTAAAGCCCCAGATAACATCAGAAGACCAGCACCAACAACTTGTGCTATTGCCGCTGCTGCTAATACTATTCCTAGAGAAACCGCTAAAGCTATCAATGCAGCAGCAATTTTAGACATTGGTATAGTACTTAATATCTTCAAAGGTACTGACAATGCTATCAATGCCACAGACATTATTAATAATGATCCGGCGCCGACAACACCGCCGCCACCTAGAGATGCCATTACTGCCGCAACCACAGTTAGAGCACCTAATGTGGCGATTAATGCAGTTAAAGCTGTTGTAAGATTTTTCCATGGTATCATAGAAAGCGTCAATAATGTATTACCGATTTGAGATAATACCGGAACCAATGCCAATAAAAGAATCGCAGCACCAATTGAGCTGGATACTGGACCCGAAAGATTTGTAATAGCTACAGTAACAGCACTTAATTGCAAGAATATCAAACCAAGTGCTGTTAGAGCACCAGGAAGTCTTTCTGGATTAATATTAGCGATATCTTGTAGAGCTTTAACAACGTCTTTAACGGTCTTAGCGAAAGTAAGAAGTGTGAATAAAGAACTAAGATTTACTTTTGCTCCACGTAAAGAATGTGTTGCTAACACAAGTAAGCCCATCACAGAAGCTAATGCTTGCAATGAGCTCTCCAATCGCCATGGGTTCATATCGGCAATTTCAGTTAAAGCATTAACTAACACTTTGACACTCAAAGTGAATGAAATAAGGCTTAACAATGCTGATAAGTTAACTTTAGCACCTCTAAGTGCATGCATTGACAACACCAGAAGTCCAAATATAGACGCCATTGCTTCTACTGCAGGAATCAATCTATCAGGTTGGACATTGGCCAGTTTCTCAACACATTTAACCAATACAAATACCATTGTGGTAAATGTTATTAGACCAGCAAGAGTTGTCAGTTTTATCTTAACCCCGCGAAGTAAATGCATAACAGATACAAGCTCTAAGATAAGAACTGTAATCTGTTCCATAGCTTTAGCTGAGCGGTCTGGATTAAGCTTGGTTAGTTTCTCAAGCGTCATAACCAGCAAATAGATTGTTCCAGCGAATGTGATCATTCCGAACATGTTGCTGATTTTGATTTTGACGCCATTCATCACCTTCATGCTCAAAGCTAATGCGCCCATAAGACTAACAACGCCGATCAATGAAGTTTTGATTTGATCCATGTTATAATCTTTGAGTTTATCCATAGCTCCAACAAGAATTCTAATCGCTAGAACGAATCCTAGCATTGAAAGAACGCCAGTTTTGACTTTCTTGCCGCCTTCTAGTAATTTCATTGCTCCGACAAGAATAAGAGTTGCTGCAGCTATGCCTCGTACAGCTACGTCTAATTGGTTGGTGTCTAAATCAGCCAATTTCTTCATTGCACCGGCTAGAATACGAATACCAATAGCAAAACCGATCATACTCACAGCAGTACCAGGAGGTATCTTATCGATCTTGGATAATCGTTTCATAGCCGCGGTTAGAATATAACTCAGTGAAGCTATGGCCGAACCAGAACGTACCAAATCCTCAGTAGACATACCCGCAAGCATTTTAAGAGATAGAGCCAAAATCATCAAAGCTGAGGCAATCATCAATAATGATCCGGCTTTAACTGCTCCAGTAAATGATTTCAAAGACTCTTTTACACCATCTAAAACTTCGGTTACCTTAGAGACCATCTCTTTACCATTGTTGACAAAATCCTTGAACATGTCCATGATTTCGCCAAATGGTCCACCTCCGCCCTTCTTATTCTTAATGGACTTGAAGATTTTAAGACCAGCCCATCCAGCAAAAGCAGCTTTAAGCATGTCACTAAACGACATCTTTCTAATTGTGTCAGCTAATGATTTAGATGCCGAAGTAACTACGGATTTAATTTTATCGAATCCCTTTTTGATTCCCGCAGCAATTTTATCGCCCCATCCAGTGTCAACAGATTTGTCGCCAAACATGTTCTTGAATGGATTTTCAAATTTCAAGTTCTTCATAGAACCAAAGACTTTTGAAATAATTCCGACAAATCCTTTTAACAATCCAGCAACAAAGGTTATTGCCGTACCGATCGCTTTAAATACGCCAGTAATCTTAATGCCTTGACTTTCAAGAGATTTGCCAGTCATTAGAGAAAACGACAAAGCACTAACAAAATTAGCAATTGCTCCAGTAGCTTTTTCGATCCATCCGGCTAATGTCTTAAACCATCCTAAACTATTAGATATACCATTTAAAGTATTAACTGATCCAAATAGTTTCATAAAAGCAGTGACAAGTATATTGACAACCGCGCTTACAGTTTTAAATACATTGGATAATGAAGCACCGAGGGATTGCATTCCTGCCATCAAATTAGTATTAAATCTAAGTGCAGAAAAGAAATTAGCCAATACAGCAACAACGGAATTTATTGCCGCTATAAACGACATTGCTCCGGTGCCGAACTGCATGAAACCTTTAATGAATCTTCCAAACATACTCATTATCAACGATATAGCATTACCAAATAATCGACCGATATTTCCAAACAGCATAAACAATACTCTAGATTGGGCCAATTTTTGAGTAAAGTTTTCAACTGCTTTTGTAACATTATATAACGATTGACCTACTGTTTTAAAATCACCAAAAGCACTTCGATAACCTTCACGGAATCTTGTTAAGGCTTTAAAGACAATTTCAAAGCTGTTCTTGATTATGTTAAAGAATGATGCTTGACCGCCTAGATCTTTCCATGTCTTCAATACGGCATTTCGGAAATTACCTAAACTGCGATCCATGTCGAGCACGGCGTCGTGGTAAGTTCCTTGCGCATCGTTGAAATAATCTCCGACAATTTCACCAACTTCTGTCCAAAGGCCTTTTGCCTCCTCATATCCACCAAATAGATATTCCCATGAAGTGGCCCATCCAGAACCAATGGCTTCTTGAACGGTGTCAACCAATTGTCCGAATGATTTAATCTGGGTGGCTGCTTTTAGCATTGACTCGTCCACTGAGAATTCTTTCAACGTGTTAATCAATACTTCAGATGTTAACCAACCGTCTTTCAATGAGTCACGGAACGATTTAGTCATATCCCGAGCGTGACCCATTTTCTCAGCCATCTGAGTCAAACGGTCTTGGAATAACTTACCACCCATACCGGCATTTACCACAGAGTTCCAGTCCTGTAGACCTACTTTACCAGAAGCTAACGCTTGTGATAATTGGTACATCGCAGTAGATGCTTGTTGAGTATTAGACCCAGACGCTGCAGCCAAGTTAGAGATACCTTTAATAGCAACTGCAGAGTCTTCTAATCCGACACCGGCAGCGGTAAACGTACCAATATTCTTGGTCATATCTTTAAATGAGTAAATGGTTTTATCTGCGTATTCGTTCAAATCTTCCAACGTTTTGGAAGTCATACGCATACGTTTACTATTGTCTGGAATTTCCCACTCAGTATTGGTCATGATGGTTTGGACAGATCCAAGTTTTTCGTTGTATTCATTAAGACCATCTATTGGACCTTTAAAGAATTTAGCACCAAAGCTAATAGCTTTTTGCATCATGTTTCCCATTACAATACCCATTGCAACATCCATAGCATTAAGAGATCCTTTAACGGAATCTGCTGCTCTAGAAAATGCTCCGGTAAGTGGGTTGAGGTTAATACCAGATGCTTTAGCATTAAGTCCATCAATAGACTTAATTGAGTTTGTGAATCCCTGGTGATTATCCGCCTTTTGAAAAATACCTTTCAACCGAGATAAAATACTAGATGTTTTAGACGTTCTATCAGCAACATCGGTATTCATCTGATCGATAGATTTGGCAGCGCCTGACATGTTAATGTTATCAGTGCTACGACTAAAAATATTCTTTAAGCGAGATAATAAACCTTGGGATTTTGTTGTTGAATTTGATACTGCTTCTGGAATAGCATTCATCTCTTTAGCAATGTTCTTAGATGCGTTTCCGCCGTTGATCTTGGAGAATGCTGCTTTAAGTTTGTCCAGAGCAGATATTGTATCTTGAGAGTTCTTGGTAAAACCTTTATTGTCTAAGGTTACCTTGGCGACTTTCTCATCAACATATCCTGCCATTTATTGCCTCCTATTTAAGGTAATCGGTTAAAACTCTGTTTATAGCTGATTTGTATGCGGAATCAATAGCTTTATCGATGTATGGGCGCGGAGGAACATATCCTCCTGTACCCGTACCGTGTCCATAATGAATCAGAATAGCAATGTTTTTACCTTTGTTAATGTTTGTATTAAAGATTTCAAGTTCCTCGCCTCGACCCGTTTTGGATATACGATACCCCCATGACGAAGCGGTTGCTCCAGATCTAGTGGGTGTGGCAGCTCTAAGTGATTCCACAAGTGCCTTACCCAATTGATCTAAAGATACACGTCGATCTTTCTTAAGATATCTTTCGAGATTATTAAAATCTCCACTCACCGAAATTTTCATTTACGGACCTTCTTACCGTATTTCTTGTTGTAGTCTTCGTCGTTCTCACGAACATCTTTATTTTCTTTGTGTTTTGCATAGCCAACTAATCCCGTTACAGCGGCTGCTGTACCCATGAATTTACCACTATCGTTACCATATATTTTTCGTTTCTCCATACGTTGACTACCGTAAATACCTCGGTATTTCATTTTGTCCATTTTTCTATACGCACCATAGACCGGACGAGAAGTGTCGATTTTAGTTGCCGCATTAACAGAGTCGAAAGTTTTACCTTCTTTTAAAGTTCTGCCTATAAAGTCGTCTTGGATCTTGTTCTTAAGTTTATGACCAACAACTGCTATACCGACAGCGCCAGCTGCGGCTAAAGCAATCTTTTCATTTCTAAGACGTTTTGCAAGTTTCTTCTTAACTTGTTCTTCATTATATCCAAGTTTCCTGTACTTATATTCGAGATTCTGTATGTGATTGTCTCTTAAACGTTTTCCCCACTTCATACCTTTGACACCAAAGTGTTGAATTACGTCGTCGGAATGAATAATGAAATCATCCACGCATTTTTTTCCTTTCTTCAGCTTCTGCACGTCGTTTCATAATTATAGCTCGCTGCTCTGCCATAGCCTCTTCCTTCGTCATTTTCTTAGGTGGCTCTTGTAACGCTGCGACACTATTTAACAACATAATAAGTTTATTTAAATTGCGATTTTCCCAGTCAAACGGAATATGGTTCAATGCCATATGAGCGTAAATTATCTCAGATGTAAATATCTTCTTTCGTTGAGCAACCGGTCGAGCACTCCCAGTTTGTTTCGGGATTATTGTAGCAGATGGAGTATGACTCATGTACTCAAGAATTTTCTTAAAATCGTTTGGTGATAATTTAGATACATCTAAATCTTGATCACACATCATGACAATAAAATCAAGAATCTCTTCGTCAGTGACCTCATCTTTATTGTCAATAAATCGTTTCTCATGCTTTGTCTCCCATCTATCCAGATTCCTAAGAGTATATCTGAATGTGTATTCAGAACCGTCTTCGGTTACAAACTCGTTCTTCTCCTCATCCCAATATTCAACATCTTCCGTTTTTATTATAAGATACTCTGATCCCATGATACTCACACCTCAAAAAATTTAACAAATAAAAAGGAAGGGGTGCAAAAAATACACCCACAACCTATTACTGTGCAGCTGGAGCTGCGGCAGAAGCGGCTGCTTCTTTAAGCCCACGAATATGTGAAGTAATACCAGTAATAAACTTATTAAGGGTAACTCCTTCATCGTCATGGAAGTCTTCAATCAAAGCTTCATAAGCAAGTGAAGTTTTGAAGTCTTCACGAACTTGGTCATTCTTGATAAAGCGTTTTCCATCTTCCGAACGAACGCCGTATGAAGTCAAAACGATGTCGTTCAATAGATCGTACATCTTTTGGTAGTCTTCTTCGGCTTGAACTTTTTCGATGTATTTGGCCATATCATCTTTACCATAACGAGCTTGCAAAGCAATCAATTCCATACGGTTAAGATTGAAGTAAAGAGTTTCCTCTTGTTGGATACCATCGAAATCCTCATAACGAACTTGCTGTTTAATCATACTATGACATACCTCCTATAAAGTTTTAATTAAGACAATAGTTCAATAATCTTTTCTGGCAATGGAAGATATGCATCAGCATCATCTGTACCATAGACAGCGTCAAGAACTTTTTGCATCTTAGTAGCTTCAACTTGAGTTGAATCAATTGTGATTACAGAAGTTGGTTTATGGCCAGGAACTGTAACTGGAGTTGAAGAAATTGACCAAGATGGGTTTTGTGGTTCTGGACTGTCGTTAACCGTAGAGTGTGAACGTTCTGATGGAGCAGCTTTACATCCGTACCAAAGGTGAAGTTTGTAACCATAGTCATTACCTTGAACGTCGTTACCAACGATAGATTTGAATGCGAATCCAAATGGTGTACGGTTTTGTTGGTGAGCAACAGCACCTTTAACAATAGCTTTCATACCGTCACATTCGTCAAATTCAACTGGAGAGTTGAATGCTTCGATAGTACCTTCGAAGTTTTCAGCACCAGTAAGTGACAAGTATTTGATGTTGTCTGCGTATTGGTCGTTTGCTTCAGCTCCTGATGGTGATTCGTTGGCGGCTGTAATACCGTTCCAAGCAACACCTTTAGGATATGCACCGGCAGCATTTTGTACAAACAATACAGCTTCGGAAACACCTGTTTCATAAATACGTTTTCCGAGTTCGTCGAATTTAAGTTTAGCCATTAGCTAATCCTCCCGTGTTAATCTTTAAAATAGTTTGATGCATGTTGTCGACAATGAATTCATTCTCATAAACACAGTATTGGTTTTCCAAAAGTTGAGGTAAGATTGGAGTATCGACTCGTTTGTCGATTATCGTGATTTGATATACTTCGTGTGAATGATAGCGAATATTGTCTGCATGACGTTGACGTATTCCCGTTCTCTTATAAAGAATACAAGGATATGTCAATGCTGTGTTTGATGTAGGATTATAGAAGAGTTTATAATCCTCATTAGACTTCCGAATTGCTTCGGTTAGAATCTGTCGGATAAGCATTCTCTTGCTCATTGTAAACTCCTCCTAAATCCAAAATCACTCGTGGAGGTCTTATGGTAAAGCTTTCGACTTTCCATTTGACCCCCTGATATTCCAAATACAAAAGATTCGAAATATGCTTCATAAAAAATTGATCCGCTACTAATGAAATTTGGTTGGTAATTCGTATGTTATCAATTGTCGATTTGTCGCCATTTTGATCACGACAGTAACGACTCGTAACAACATCGCCGCGTACTTTCTTAACAACCACTTGAGGTTCGAATACATCAGGCTCGACCTCTACATCAGTAATCCGAAAACCCGCGTTACCAGAATATTTCATTTAATTATCCGCCAACACGTCCAGATGTTCCTGCTTCAGTCGCAGCGCCAGGACCAGCAGGAGCGGCAGTACCATTTTCTGGAGTGAAGTACACAGCAGATTTAGCGCGCACAAGTGCTCCTGAAAGACGTGCTTCAATAAGGTATTTTTGTTTGTTGTAGTCGATATCGAAGTGTTCGAATGTGTTAACTTCGCCACCTTTGTTAGTACCGATTTGATAGTCGGCAAGGTTAACCATGATCATTTCGTCTTCTTTCAAGAAGTTAGTTTCAACGATATCAGCTACGCCGAACAATGAAGCAAGATATTCTTTAGTTGCTGGTTGTTGTCCACCGAATACCCATTGTTCGTTCTTGTTGCGCAAGAAGCGAAGTTTGGTAAGGAAGAGTGGATTAACATAAAGAGTTGGTGTACCAGAACCGAGCATCTTAGTCTTGAATTCCGCAACAGTTTGGAACAAGTCAAGAAGCATCTTAGGATTGTATTTAGCTTTGATTGTGTAGAAGTCTTCGTCTTTAGAGATAGGACGGATCTTGTCTTCTTTGATCTTAGCAGCGTCACCAGTGGCACGACCATCTGATACAAGGATTGCTTGGGCAATTTCATCATTCAACTTGATGCGCATTTCTTGGTTGAAGAAAGCTGCAACGTTCAATTGTTGGCCAATATCGATAGCGTCGTCACGGTCAATTGATTGTTTTTTATAGATCGTAGTTGGATCGGTTTTACGAGAAAGGAATGAAATGATTTGTTCTTTCTTTTCAGTTCCTTTGATGTAACCTTTCGCACGAAGTTGTTCGTCGGTAAGGTCGGACAAGTCAGTCATGATTGATTTAACGAATGCTGTAGGAACTTTAGTTACCTTAGATAAGATATGTTCTGTAGCAGTGTTTGGTGAGTAGATTACTTGAACACCATTTTGCAATTGGTGATCTGGGAACAACTTGTCGATGTTGTTCATTGAGTGCTTAAGAGTGTCCCCATTCTCGAAGTCTACGAGAACATTACTAAGCTTAAGCCCGCGATCTTTAGCGGTTTGCATAGCTTCTGTTAATGAGTGACGAATTTCTTCGTTGTTATTAGCAGATGTTTGTTCGAATGCGTTATAGTGCATCAAAGTTCCTCCCTTGTCGGATTGTTCGATTTCTTCAGATTCTTCATCTTCGTCTTCTTCAGCTTCTGCTGCGAGTTCATCAAGAATTTCATTTACTCGAGCGTCAACAGCGTTTTCAAATTCTTCGCCGATTGCCGCTTCATGCGCTTCAAGAGCAGCATTAGCTGCTGCTTCAGTCAAGATAGATACTGCTTCTTGTTGATCTTCGTTAAGAGTTCCCAATACTTCATCAAGAACTGCAGATTCAGTACCTTCTTCAGCGTGTTGGATACGGTCGAATACACTAACTCGTGTTTCGTCGCCAAGCAACACATCGCTAGCTGAATGAATAAGTTGGTTACTTTCCATTACGATACTTTCCCCTTCGTCTGGATTATCAGAGTGCTGTAGCACTTCTGTAATTACGGCTCCAGGATTAGCTCCTGCGAGCACAAGCGATACTTCATAGATGTTACCATGAATAACGTCATTTTGCGGAGTACGTTTAATACGATTCGCTCCGATTGACATACACATGATATCACCATGTTGTACGAGTTCTTTGGCGTTGACAGCTTTTTGAGTATTGTTGAAATACCCTTCGCCATAAACACCCTCATCCGCATGATGCAATAGCACGTGTCCGATGATGTTTTCAGGTGTACTCGGGTCGTGTGACCAAACCAGAGGAACCTTTTTACCATCGTTCTCAGCAAATGCTCCATGACGAATGGTGACACCGTCTGTACAACGCATGTCATTACGGGTTACATAACCCGCGAAATCATACTTAGGATGTTTTCCCATGAATACGATTTACCTCCGTCAATTATTTGCCGCCATTTTGAAGTTGTCTTAGGTACTCGAGATAGCCGTCTTCATCCAGTTCTTCTGGATTCTCTTCGTAGCCTTCTTCTCCAGGGGACGCGACCGACCCAGGCACAGAAACATCTTGATTGTTATCAGCGATGTTAGGATTATACAGTTGATCGGCCATAGGATCCATAATCGGACCATAACCGATAACGGCACGGAATTCATTAGAAGTAAGAATTCTGTTACGTAACAATGAGTCGCCAATGGTTGCAAGTTGACTTGTAGGAACAAGTTTAAATGGATCATTATATGTCACAATACGATGGCCTTGTGTATACCCCGTTTTGGTTATGAATTTGCGTTGAAATTCTTCTTGAATACGGGTTACAATAGGATCTATAGTGCGTGTATAATAATTCTGCATTTGCTCAGCATTAGCTGTCCCGTCAAACACCGCTTTAGTCAATCCGATCTGCGATAAAAGCTCATCGGTCAGATACTTAATTTCGTCCATCAGATTAGAATTAACCGGGCGATTGAGTTGGGTGATCTTTTCATCGGCAGCAACATAAGCAATACCCATAGGAGATTCTTTAAGTTGAACCTCGATGTCCTTAATACGATCATTAGCTTCTTTTCGCTTAATGTCATTTCGAACAGGTACTGGTAATTGCAGAATCATGTTCCATTTGTTAGCAATGGCTTCTCTATCCTGAGCATCTAATAAAGATAACTTTTGCAAGAGACGAGACATTGTTGGATTTTCAGGCCCAATAATGTTTGCCAAAGGGTTCTCGATAATCGCACACATTTTCTTTGGCACAATAATCTCTGAGAAATCTCCTTTTGCTTCGTTATAAATTTTAACACGAATTTTGGTTGGATACCACTCTAAAATCTTTCCGACACGCATCGATGTAATATCGTAGGCATCAGATGTCATTGGGTCGATTGTTGCTTCTAATGGGACGGCTGCAACAACTCCATCATCAAACAATGAGTAAACCAAATCGTGGAAGAAATCAGTTGACGATTGGTCAATATTCATTTCTACGTCGAACAGACGCTGCAATGACGATTTCTTTTGTACAGTTTGGTTCTCTCCATCGTTCTCCAATTTAACGTGTTGAAATTTAACCATAGCTGCGTCCATAGCGATCCTGTTAAAGATCATAGACGCAATTGATGAACGACTATATGATCGTCCGGCTATGGAGGTGTTTGGGCTTAATGCCCGTGGTTCGTTGGACAGTTGAAATACCTCATCTGTCTCAACTAAATTGGAAGTAGTTTTCGTTTTGGAAAACATAGACCAAGCATGCGTAAGTCCATCTGTAAAAATACTCATATTGGCCTTTCTATGATACAAATAAGTCTAAATTACGTTTGTAAGCAACCCATGCGTCAATAAGCGCTGCAACGTTATCTATCTTTTCATCAGCCCTACGCTTAGATAATTTGTAGTTACCATTATTATCTTGGATAGCAACAGCATTACCCATAGCAAATTTCATAAGCTCTTCATCAAAGATTAATTGTCGTTCCATAGCCAAGTTCTTAAGCTCACCCATTGGGACAGACTCTGTTCTAGAACCTTGAATGATCTTTTCGACGCCATACTCACCATTTTCACGAGCCCATCTATCGACAAACTCTCTTGCGTTATATGGGTCGAAACCGAATGCATAAACAGAATATTTATGCTCATAAATGAAGTTTGACAAATCGTCATAAACTTTCATCATGTTCAGAATTGTGTCTGGCATAACCACAAGCGTGCCTTCATTTATAAACTCGTCATACTTATTACGCATAGCCGATGTTAATTTCTTAAGTTTGCTTTCACAAACATACGATCGTGTTTTAACACCAAATCGACCACGACCAATCGGGAATAAGAATGTAAATGCACAGAAGTCATCACCTTGTGAAAGGTCACCACCGAGTGCACATTCGAGTCCGTCAAAGTTTTGTGGTCTATGAGGAATCGTTTCTTCGTAAACAAAGAAGTACGTATAACCTTCAACAGGAATACCGAAACGTTTTGCTAGAATATCCGCTCTATCAGAGGGTTGGTGCTCAGCTTGTTCAACCTCACGTCGATATGTCTCATAAGAAACTGTAGCCCCAAGGTTGGGATTAGCTTTCATCCACATCTCTGGGAAAGCTACTTCTCGAACATCATCCAATCGGTAATACCAAATAGATACATGGGGATTAAAGAATCGTCCTTCCAGAATATCTGTAAGTTCCATCTTAATAGTATCCCCGACACCATCACGGGCAGTACCTTCGGACGAAGTTGCTATGATCATGTAATTGTCATTCTTAGAAGCACCCTGTTCTATTGCTCCGATAACATTTTCGCGAACATCACCCGATAACCATTCATCTACCGAGGCATATTTACAACGAAGACCTTGAAGCTTGTCAATAGACATTGGGCGAATTTCTAATAGACTATTTGTAGCGAAATTTTCAACACCCTTTTTAGTCGATGCCAACAATTGTTTCTGGGTGAGATTACCCGTCATCTTAGATCCTTGAACCATGTATTGCACGAGAGGGCCTTTAGCTCGACTCAATGCTGTACGGAACGGTCCCATGATCTCTTCTGCTTGTTTCATTGTTGGAGCACAAACTACTTGGTGCGTTGTGGTTGTGTCTATAAGCAACATGTATGCTTGCATAAATGTTGAGTATAGAGATTTAGCGGCACCACGTCCTACAATCAAGAATTGTTTGTTCGTAAGTCGCTTGAATTTTGATTTTATCTCCCATTTACCAAGTTTGGGATTGTATACCCTTTCTTCTGAGAGATAGAACCATGCGAGGGCACATTCAGCCCATAATTTAAATGATGGTAGAAGAGTTACGTCACTACCATCTGTGAGGGTCATTTCATTCTCGCAAAACCTAACGAAGCCCTCGATGGCTTTATTATCATAGTAATAATCCGGTGACTCAATTAAGAAATCAATACGGTTCATTTCCAGTGACACCATCCGATTTACCGGAATCTCACCTCTAAGAACTTGCTCCTTAAACTTCATGTACTCTTCCGGATATGCTTTGTTAGATAGTACCAAAATAAATTACCCCATTACTTTAACAAGTGCACGGGCGGCTTTGGTTGTTGCTTTAGTATACTCGGGTAAGTGATCTTTCACTTTATCCTGAATAACTTTATAACCGGTTTTAGCTTGATCACGAATAATGTCGTTACCAATAGATTTAACAACTTCGGTTAATGGATTAGATTTATTATTACCTTTGTTGTTATTGTTGTTACCGCCGTTCATTATATTTCTAGAACGATAAACCTGTTCCGCGAAATTATTTTCAGCTTTAAGTCTTTCAGTAGCTTTTCGTAGATCTGTAGTTGTCATAGTGTGTCTTGACAAATACTTACGATCCCAGGCTTTTTGAGCTTTCTTAGCTTCTCGTTTCAATCGTCGAGTGCTAGGTTTACGACTTCTACGAAACCCCCACTTCATACCTTTGATTCCGAAGTGCTGAATAATGTCATCAGATGTATCCGTTCCAATAATAACGTCACTCTGCATCATTGTACTCTCCCTTCTGAATAATAATTCGGTGAGCAGTATTATTGATGCTTGTAGTTAGTGTTGTTAAGACACTCCCAGCAGGCGGATCGAATACTACTCGTATGGAAAGGAATATGTACTGCTTGACGAGTCTTAATAGATGTTTGTCAGATTCTTTTAACAATTGACCCCATTCGGTATCTTTCGTTATATCACAATCTGGGTGTACTTTGGTAAGTTGAGATAATGTACCTACAATACCATCGATTTCCAACAATAATCGAGAATCGAACCCAGAATCTTCTTCTGAAGCAAAATCTAAAGTACTCTTAACATCGTCTAAAATTTTTGACATTAGTACCTCACCATAGTTTTGTGTCACCAGGCTTTCTTTCAACATACACAGTTTGGGATCTATCTCCATAATGGATTATGTTGTGTGTCTTAATAGAAGTTGTAATCAACCGATTGGGATTTAATAATACGTCTTCGTCCCAATTTAGTATGTCCTCTTCTTCCAATGGAAAAATGTGGTGCACTAAGATCGGCCCTTCGATTTCCATACCAGGAACGCCCAAATCGTAACCGAGATCTCGAGCAATGACTTGATCACGAAGATCCATCCAAAGTCTTGACCGATAAAATTTGTTTGAGATTGTTCTTGGGGAGATGTAACCCTTCTTGTATAGTGAAAGATAGTTTAGTCGATCACCATATGACGAGTACTTAATTAATTCATCGTAAGATAAATCTAATAGAAGCTCTCTATTCGACATTGAACTCCTCCGACGGCATATAACCACGAATAGCATTAATAACTTCTTGACTGTCGCCTTTACCTTTGACTTCACTGTCAATCAAAGCAACTTTAGAATCATTAAGTTTGTTCTTGGCTCTGAGACCTTCTAGTTGGAGTTCGTTTTCTACTGTACCATAACGCAATAGAGCGTTCAAAGTACTTGGAGCTATGGTACCATCGTCTAATTGGCGCTCGGCCAAGTCGAATGCTTTCTTTGTAAGCTTTAGCATTCTTCCTTCTGGTGTTAATGCTTGACGAATATCGTCCGTTTCATTTCTTCTCCGGGGCATTTGTTGATACCTCCGAATTGCTAGCACTTTCCTGAAGTCTGCGTAACGTTTGGACAGCGTTCTCGATATAGTCTTCCGCTTGAGCAGTAGTTAATTGAGTACGTGTTTCATTAGCGAAATGAAGTAGCTTGTCTAGAGCTGCTTGTTTCTTACTGTCGTTAGCAATTTCCAAGCGGTCGAGTGATGACACGATGATCATAGCTCGTTCGGCCAGCGTAATAACTTTTTTGTTGTGTGTGACAGCACCGAGGTATTTAACCCCTTCAACAACCAATGGTGCTACCATAACAACTAACGTGATTAAATTAATTACGTTTTCTAACATTACGTTTTACCTCTTCCCTTGATTTTTCTTCTTCCACATAATCATTAACGACCCGACTAACATATGAGTTTCCGCCTCCTTTGACGTATTGATCATACAATGTCAGAACTTCGTTGTTCGACAATCGTCCGGAATGGATACCGGTGATGATCTGTAACCTCAAGAAGTCTCGCTCTTGGGTCTTTCGCATCTCTTCCATGCTAATAGCTAGTGCTTCGATGGAATTTTTAATGCCCTCAATCTCTTGGTTTTGTTTCTCTTCTAGTTTACTCCATAATTTCTTGAAGACTCTAGTTGAAAAACCAACAATTGATGCACCGATACCGATATACAGTCCGATCTGAGAAAGAACTTCAGGAGATAGTAGCCACTTTAGTAGACCAATGAAGTGGTCATGTACTTCAGTATGCATAGTTCTAGTCTCCTTTGATTTAGTTACCCCATACTTTAACCCTAGAATTTGGGTCTAAAACCACTCCGGGGAAATTTTGGAGTGGTGCGGCGATGCAGAGGGGAGATCGGA
>ENA-OWLX01000038-OWLX01000038.1-metagenome-genome-assembly--contig:-NODE-38-length-38179-cov-6.989036_pt1 | contig 38179 bp, 42 predicted proteins | sample MGYA00245351_ERZ651106 | MGnify/ENA primary metagenome ERZ651106 (study PRJEB26857, sample SAMEA4031768) | metagenome | biome: human; feature: oral; material: saliva | place: Philippines | collected 2014 | study... | reverse complement strand
TAACTTAAAAATGACTGAAAGAATTGATGTATTAAAAGATAGAATGTTAAGTTCACCAAGATATGTGTCTATTGAACAGGCTCGTATTATTACCCGTATTTATAAGGAAAATGAAAATTTTTCTGTTTTTAAAAAACGTGCCTTATCTTTAAGGGCATCTTTAGAGGAATTAGAAATTGGTGTAGAAAAAGAAGAGATGATTGTAGGAAATAGAACAAAAGGAGTCAGATACGGTGTTATTTTTCCTGAAAGCGGATGTTCATGGATAGATAGAGAATTTGAAACTTTACCTACAAGACCGCAAGATCAGTTTTTAGTAAATCGGGAAGATATTAAAGAATTTAGAGAAAGTATTTATCCTTATTGGAAAGGGAGAACTCTAGAAGATGCGATTAAGAAAAATGATGGGAAACATATTGAATCTATTAGTAAAGTTGTTAAGATTAACCAGAAAGATCATGCTCAGGGTCACATTTGTCCAAATACCGGATTGTGGCTTGAGAAAGGACCAAGAGGGCTTATAAAAGAGGCTCAAGAAAAATTAAAAACATGTTCTAAAGAAAATAAAGAATTCTATGAATGTGTTATTATTGTGCTGGAAGGGGCTTGTCATTTTATGATTAGATACCATGATTATATAATGAATATGCTGGATCAGATAGATAATAAATATCATGCTTCTTTAAAGCAGGCTGCTAAAAATTGTTTAAATTTATCAAAAAGGGAGCCACATAATTTTTATGAAGCTGCTCAGTCTGTATGGTTCTTGTTTGTGATATTACATATGGAATCTAATGCTTCTTCTTTTTCTCCCGGCAGAATGGATCAGTATCTCTATCCATATTACCAAAAAGATAGGGAGAAGGGTTTATTAAGCAATCAAGAAGCATTAGAAATACTAGAATGCTTATGGCTCAAGTTTAATCAGATTGTTTATTTAAGAAATCAGAATAGTGCTAAATATTTTGCCGGGTTTCCTATTGGCTTTAATATTGCGATAGGAGGAGTTGATGAGAATAGAAAAGATACATATAATGAATTATCATTATTAATGCTTAAGGCACAATATCATTTAGGATTGCCTCAGCCTAATTTATCTGTCAGACTTAATAAGAATACATCGCATGAATTCATGCAGGAGGCTATTAAAGTAGTAGCTAGAGGCAGCGGGATGCCACAGTTTTTCAATGATGAAGCTATTATTGAACCAATGATTAATAATTTAAAAATTGAAAAGAAAGATGCTTTAAATTATGCGATTGTAGGATGTGTAGAACTTACATCACATGGTAATTCTCTTGGCTGGTCCGATGCAGCTATGTTTAATTTAAATAAAGCATTGGAACTGACGTTGAATAATGGAAGATGCTTATTAACAGGTAAACAAATGGGATTGGATTTAGGTAATATAGAGACTTATAAAACATTTGAAGAATTAGAATCAGCTTTCTCAAAACAGATTGATTATTTTATTAATGAAATGATTAAAGCTGAAATAATAGTAGAGAAAGCACATCAGGATTATCTTCCTACAGCTTTTCTTTCTTCAGTAATTGATAATTGTATGAATAAAGGTATAGATGTAACTTGTGGCGGAGCAAAGTACAATCTATCAGGAATACAAATGATTCAGATTGCTAATCTTGCTGATTCATTAGCAGCGGTTAAAGAATTGGTTTATGATCGAAAAGAGATTACTGCTCATGAATTACTGGAATCTTTAAAAGCAGATTTCAAAGGACATGAAATTACCCAGACAATGCTTTTGAATAAGGTACCTAAATATGGTAATGATATTAAATGGGTAGATAATTTAGGATCAAAATGGGCAGGATATTTTAAGGCTAAATTAAAGGAATATCAGAATTATCGAGGAGGTCTTTATCATACCGGTATGTATACTGTTTCTGCACATGTACCAATGGGAGAGAATGTAGGAGCTTCTCCGGATGGCAGAAATGCTTATATGCCGCTAGCTGATGGAGGAATGTCACCGGTCTATGGCAGAGATATGGAAGGACCGACAGCAGTCTTACAGTCAGTATCAAGAATGAATAACTCTTATACTACAAATGGAGGGTTATTAAATATGAAATTTCTGCCGGAGTTCTTTCATACACAGACAGGAATGATGAAGTTCGAAAATTTCTTAAGAGCTTTTATTGATTTAAAGATTCCTCATATTCAGTTTAATGTAGTAAGAAGAGAAGATCTTTTAGATGCAAAAATACATCCGGAAAGACATCGATCACTTACAGTCAGAGTAGCCGGTTATACTGCTTATTTTGTAGAATTGGCAGGAAAGCTGCAAGATGAGATTATTGAGCGTACAGCCTATGAAGACATTAGTATTTGATATTAAAAGATTTGCGATTCATGATGGCTCGGGATTACGAACAACAGTATTTTTTAAAGGATGTCCTTTAAGTTGTAAATGGTGTCAGAATCCTGAAGGATTAACATTTAATAAAAGACCTATTTATTTTAAAAATAATTGTATTCATTGTCATAGATGTGAAAAAGCATCTTTTGAGAATCAAATGATTTATAAGAATGATCGTCCTTATTTTAACCTCGATTATAAAAAAAGCTTTGATAATCTTATCAAAGCCTGTCCGGCAAATGCAATCAGATATGACAGTCAGGAATATACATTAGAGGAATTGCTGGAAAAAATCAGGCAAGATCAGGTTTTCTTCAGAAATGATGGCGGTGTAACCTTTTCTGGAGGAGAACCATTAGCACAAGGAGATTTTTTAATAGAAATATTAAAGAAATGTAAACAGGAAGGTATACATACTGCAATTGAAACCACAATGTATGCTTCACTAGACTATATTAAAAAAATACTCTCCTATTTAGATTTGATTTATATTGATCTCAAACTATTTGATGAAATGGAACATAAACAGTATACAAATGTTTCATCAAATATCATTAAAGACAATATTAGATATATTCTGACAAGCAGCCATAAAGATAAAGTCATTATAAGGACACCTCTGATACCTTATATCACCGCAAATGATAAGAATATTAAGAATATTGCGTCCTTCTTAGCCTCTCTTTATTCTGATGTAAGATATGAATTATTAAACTATAATCCATTAGGATTATCAAAGTATGAATTGCTGAATCTGGAATATGAATTAAGTAAGGATTATAGGATGTTTAATAAAGACGAAATGGAACATTATTACAGGGTTGCTGCAAAAGCCGGCGTAAAGAATTTGATTAGAGAATAAAAGATTGCTGTTATCAGCAATCTTTTACTTAGGTAATTTAAATGATGATTTCATAGAAGCTATTCTATTGAAGATAAGATGATCGGCAGTAGAATCCTTTGGATCAATATTAAAGAAGCCTTTTCTGACAAACTGGAAAGAATCTCCAGCTTTATAGTTCTTGATATTCTCTTCAATATAGGCATTATGAATAACAGTTAATGAATTTGGATTTAAATTGACACTGCCATCTTCATTATAAACACCTTTTTCTTCATCAACTAACTGTTCATAAAGACGAACTGTAACCTTTTTTGAATGGTGAGCAGATACCCAGTGAATAGTACCTTTTACTTTTCTGCTGTTAAATCCAGATCCGCTTTTAGTCTCCGGATCATAAGTACCGTGGATCACTGTTACATTGCCGTTATCATCGGTTTCGTAACTTGTACAAGTTACGAAATAAGCATTCATTAATCTAACTTCATTACCAACAAAAAAACGATAATATTTTTTTGGAGGTTCAATCATAAAATCTTCTCTTTCAATATAAAGCTCTTTTTCAAACGGTATTTCTCTTGAACCTAATTCAGGATTCTCTACATTATTAGGGGCATCAAGATATTCAGTCATCTTTTCAGGATAGTTATCAATAATAAGTTTAATAGGATCTAAGACAGCCATTAAACGTGGTGCCTTAGGTTTTAAGTCATCCCTGATACAATATTCCAGCATTGCATAATCGGCAGAAGAATTACTCTTAGTCACAGATGTCATTTCCATAAACATCTTTAATGATTCCGGAGTAAATCCTCTTCTTCTTAAAGCGGCAATTGTAACTAGACGAGGATCATCCCAACCATCAACAATCCCTTCTTCAACAAGCTTTTTAATATATCTTTTTCCTGTAACAACATTTGTCAGATATAGTTTAGCAAATTCAATCTGTTTAGGTGGATGAGAATACTCTAATTCTTCAACAACCCAGTTATAGAGAGGTCTGTGATCTTCAAATTCTAATGTACAAATAGAATGTGTAATCCCTTCAATGGCATCCTCAATAGGATGAGCAAAGTCATACATTGGATAAATACACCACTTATCACCTGTATTATGATGAGTAACATGAGCAACACGATAAATAATAGGATCTCTCATATTAATATTAGGAGAACTCATATCTATTTTAGCACGTAATACTTTTTCACCATCCTTAAATTCATCGTTTTTCATTCTTTCAAATAAATCTAAATTGTCTTCAATAGATCTATCTCGATAAGGTGAATTCTTACCGGGTTCAGTTAATGTTCCTCGATATTCTCTAATCTGCTGAGCAGTTAAATCATCCACATAAGCTTTTCCCTTTTTAATCAGTTCAATTGCTGCTTTGTACATATCATCAAAATAATTGGATGCATATCTGATGCCTCCTACATATTTAGCACCGAGCCACTCAACATCTTTTACAATACTATCCACAAATTCAGTATTTTCTTTTTTAGCATTTGTATCATCAAAACGCAAATGAAAATCACCATTATATTTCTGTGCCAATCCATAATTTAATAAGATACTCTTAGCATGTCCGATATGCAGATATCCATTAGGTTCCGGTGGAAATCTTGTAACAACCTTTGCATATGTACCATTCTCTAAATCTTCATCAATAATTTTTTCTATAAAATTCTTACTTATGTTTTCTTCCATTTTTTTACCTCTAAATCTTTCCGTCTATTTTATCAAAGATTATTCTAACAGTCTATTTAAAGCTGATAATTTCATCTAAAAGTTCTTCCGGTGTATGCACAATGGTGATTGCACCGGCTTTTTTCATTTCTTTCGGATTTCCATATCCCCATGATACACCAATTGTAGGAATAGAGTGAACATTAGCGCCTAATACATCATAAATAGTATCACCAATCATCAGCATCTTATCAGTATCAACATGAGTCTTTAAATAGGAGATAACATCATCTTTACTGCTTCTTTTCTCATCCATTGTAGCTCCGCAAATCTTAGTAAAATAAGGAGATAGTTCATAATGATCTAAAATCTCAATCGCAATTTTTTCCGGCTTACTGGTAGCAACAAAAAGATTATAGTTTTTCTCTTTGAGTGTTCTAAGAACATTTTCAATTCCCTGATAAGGATGATTTTCAAACTTTCCTACAGTTAAATATCTTTTTCTAAACAGTTTTACTGCTTCATCTAAAGAACTTTCCTGAATACCAAACATTTTAAATGTTTCTATTAATGGAGGTCCTACAAAGACCTTTAATTGTTCTTGTGTTGCATGAATATTAAAATGTTTTAAAGCAATATCTGCACTCTTGATAATTCCTTCGCCACTATCTGTAAGAGTACCATCTAAATCAAATAATACTGTTTCCATCTATTAACCTCTTTTAGATTTAAGTATGCCATAACTCTTTTATTTTATCAATAAATTCGTATAATTATAGGTGAGGTAAAACTATGGAACAAAGGAACTTAGATAATAGAAGAATAGAGTTATTGTTAGATTATTTAAATAATCAATCGAATGAAGATTATTATGAAGAGTTATTTACTTATGTTGCTGAATCGAGTTATTTTTATGTTCTTGTCTCTTTTTCCAAAAGACCTGTAGCTCAAAAGGATGGTAATTATTTATTACAGAATGACACAAATATTTCTTTCCCTGTATTAACGAATTCTAGTGGAAAATACTATCCGGTTTTTACGAGTCTTAAGGAATGTGAAAAATGGGTTGAATATGATGTTCATAAGGCAACAGTATTAACATTATGTATTGATGATTTTATTGATATATTGAATAGAGATACTAAGGGAATGGGTATTGTGATTAATGCATTTAATCAGTCTTTTATTATATCCAAAGAGATGCTTATTCACTTAAAGAAAGTAAGAGATCAAAATCACCCTATACATAGGCATACAATCTTTGAACACTTAAAATAAGGAGACACTAAAATGGATATTCTAGAGATTATGAGACAAAGACATAGTGTTAGGCGATATAGTGAAAGAATTATAGAGGAAGAAAAAAGAGCGGTTTTAGATACTCTTGCTCAAAAGATAAATAAGGAAAGCGGTATGCATATTCAGATTATCTACGATGAACCTAAGTGCTTTCGTTCAATGAGGGCTCATTATGGTAAATTTTCAGGCTGCTGTAATTATATTTCAATTATCGGAGTGAAAGAAAAGAATCTTCAGGAAAAAGCCGGGTATTATGGTCAGCAAATAGTACTCAAAGCACAGGAGCTGGGATTAAATACCTGCTGGTGTGCGATGACTCATGGTAAAAGTACAGCAGTTATTTCTAAAGGAGAGAAGGAGGTTATTCTAATAGCATTAGGCTATGGATTAAATCAGGGATATCCTCATAAGAATAAAGCATTGCAAGAAGTCTCAAATTTGACTGATCATGATTTGGAATGGTATCAGCGAGGCATGGAAGCAGTGATGCTGGCACCTACTGCAATGAACCAACAAAAGTTTTATTTCACTTTCAGTAATAATAGAGTTATTGCAAAAGCAAGGGGAGGATTTTATTCAAGAATAGATCTTGGTATTGTCAAAGATCATTTTGAAGCGGCTTCCGGTTATCGTGTAGAATAATATATTTTAATGAAAGGTTATTATATGAATAACAAATTAATAGAAATAATAAGGAATGATAATGAACTTAATACTTTATTGATGCATGAATGTGATATTTATTTTTATCCTTGTAGCCAAGAAGTACAATTCAGTAATAATCATGAAGTATATTCCATGGTCTGTAAAGCCTTTGCTGGAGATTCCAGTGGCGGTGAATATGTGTTTCTTGAAGATCACAGTATAGGCTTTATCAGCAGTGAAGGTGAGATCGGAAGAGTCGCAGAGAATCTGGAGGATTTATTAACTTTTTTGCTTCATGCGGGATATATTCTTGATTTTAATTGTAAATATCTTTACAGGAATCAAGATTTTTTAAGAGCATACTGTAATGGCTATCTGTTAAAAACAAGAAAGGACTATCAATCTGAAAATAGAGATTGGGATGAAGTTCGCAGTACTATTGCAAAACAGTTATCACTTTCTTTTGATCCAAATGGATTAATAGACTTAGCATTGAAATTTTATAAAGCAGCTTCAAGAATGCCTTTATTTAGTTGTAAATATGATGATAATGGTGAAGAATTTACCTGTGATTCTATTTTATCTGATATTATGGGAATGTGGATGTTTGAAATCGCCGGTATAAGCAAGGATGAGTTTGACAGATATAAATAAAAAGAACATATCATTGATATGTTCTTTTTTGTCATTAACCAAGTCTGTTATAGTACTCAACGATTAACTGTTCGTTGATTTCCTGATTTAATTCAGATCTTTCAGGTAATCTTAAATATTTACCGCTTCTCTTTTCAGTATCCACTTCAACAAATCCTAAAGTAGAAGCGTTAGCTTCTAAGGCGGCTTTGATGATTTCCAACTGTAAAGATTTTTCTCTTACAGATACTGTATCACCGGGTTTAACCTGTGCTGATGCAATATCAGTTTTTTTACCATTTAGTAAAATATGACCATGATTGACTAACTGACGAGCCTGTCTTCTAGTAACCGCAAATCCCATTCTGTAAACAAGGTTGTCTAAACGAGATTCAAGTAAGAATAAGAAGTTGCTTCCTGTAATACCATCCATTTTATTTGCTTTATCAAAAGTATTATGGAACTGTTTTTCTCCTAATCCATACATATGTCTTACTTTCTGCTTTTCAGCTAACTGTAATCCATATTCAGTTAATTTGTGTCTGCCCTGACCATGCTGGCCCGGAGCATAAGGTCTTTTATTTAATTCTTTTCCATTTTCCAGAATTGAAAATCCAAGTCTTCTTGATTTTTTCCATACTGGACCTGTGTAACGTGACATGACGTTTCCTCCTTATTGTATATTTGCAATAAGTAGAGCCATAGTTCATCTTAAGTATGTTCCCACAAAGTTTTTCTCCTGCGGTAAAGATACTAGACATCCTAATGTTGAAAACATAGAAATTAAGACTGCTATGTACCGCTACGCAATACTGCAATTTGTATTATACATCTTTAGCAGTCTTTGTCAATAAGAAGAAAATTGAAAGGATTCACTTTTTCCTAGGAAATTCAAGCTATTTTAAGATTTACTAATGAAATAGCTTTTGTTTTATGATAATATTAATATATTAGATAAAAAGGATGGGTGCATTATGGAACAAATAACTCAGTTCATTGCAAGAGTAGGCATCAGAAATATTGCGATTGTAGGTGTCATTATTATATTATTAATCGTTGCTATTCTTATTTATAGATCATTAAGATTGAAAGTATATAGACAGACTATTGTTGAATTAGAAAATAAAATTAATGGTATTAAAACTTTGCCTATTCAATATCGTTTAGGAAGAGTTAAAAGTATTGCTAAAAATATGGCCGGTGTTGCAAAAGAATATGAAGAGTTTGTTAAAGATTATGATAGTCTTCAAGAATTTCAGAAGAATGAATTAGGTGTTCTTGTGAATGATGTGGATGAACAGCTTTTTTATGGTAAGTTGTCAGGTGCTAATAAGAAACTTAATGAACTGACGATAATGGCTAATAAATATGAAACGGATTCAAAAGAATTATTAGCACGTATTGAGAAAGTTACTGAAATAGAAAATGAACAGAGAATAGAGATTATCAGAGTTAAAGAGAAATATCGCAGTGTTCAGAGTCAGTATGATTCTATTAGAGGAAAAGTAGAAAACTATGTTCCCGAAGTTGGAGAAATATTTAAGAGTATTGATGAGGATTTTGTGAAGCTTGAGACGATGATGAATAATCAGCTTTTCTCTGATGCTAAAGAATTTACCGGTGAAATAGAAGCTCGTATTGATCGTTTATCTAATAATATGAAGGAATTGCCTTCTTATGTTTCAGTAGTTACTCATTTATTACCTAAGAAGATTAAGGATTTTGAATTGGTAATGAAAGAGCTGGAAGAAGATACTTATGCTTTGGAGGCAATGAATGCGATTGAAAGGCATGATGAGATTGTCAATCAGCTTGAAGAAGCAAGAGAACTTGTTAAAGCTGTTAAGATTAAAAAGGCAGGAGAAAATCTTGAAACTTTAACAGATAAGATTGAATCTTTAGTTATTGATTTGAATGCTGAAAGAGAATCTTATAAAGCATTTAAGAAAAACTGGGAAGAGGCTATTAAAGTATATGAAGAGACTCATGATCGCTATGAACAGTGTATGAAGGATTATCAGCAGCTGGGAAGTTACTATGTGATTAATACTGATGAAGTTACGATTGAAGAGAATAATCGCCAGTTTACGATTCTTTACGATTCTTATAAAGAATTGGAAGATGAGATATTATCCGGAGATTTTGCTTATAATGATGCTCTTGAAAAAATTTATTCTTTATTAGAACGCATTCCGGAACATATCGACTGTATTGAAAAATTTGTGAGTCAAAGAGATGTTTTCTATAAGACAGAGTCAAAGGCTATTGAAGAATTAGAGAATATCAATATTGTCTTATTAGAGACTAAATCTGAGATTAAGAACCATCATTTACCTATGATTAATGATTCCTATAAAGATTATATTAAAGATTCATATAAGAAAGCAGAAGAAATTCAAGAATTCAGAAATCAAAGACCTGTTCAGCTTGAAATATTGACAAGTAAAGTTGAAGGAGCCAGAGATGTTATTTATAAGCTTTATGATAATGTTCATAATTTGATTGTAACTGCACAGATGGTAGAAGAAGCGATTGTTTTTGGCAACAGATTCCGCTCAACATTTTTAGAAGTAAATACTGAACTTACAAAATCAGAAGTACTATTTAGAAATGGAGAATATACTGAAGCACTAACAACCGCAATTGATGTGATTGAAAAAATTCAACCGGGCAGTTATGAGAAGCTGATAAAAAAACAGGAAGCACAATCAGTTTAAGGCATCTAAGGATGCCTTTTATAGATTTACCACAGACTATGTTTTGTGTATAATACTCACAAATGGGGTGAAAGAATGATTTATTTAGATTATGCGGCAACAACACCTTTAAATAGAGATGTTTATGAAGCATATATAAAATTATTAAAAAACTATTTTGCGAATGCCGATAGTGCTTATTCATTAGGATATCAGGTTAGCGGCTTAATAGAAAAATCTAGAGAGCATATAGCATCGATGCTGAAAATTCAGCCTCAGGAAATCATTTTTACCAGCTGTGCCAGTGAAGCAAACAATATGGCTATTAAAGGTGCTTGTTTTCAATATTCAAATAGAGGAAAGCATATCATTACTACAAAAATTGAACATTCCAGTGTAGATGCCAGCTTTAAGCAAATGGCTGAAGTATTTGGTTTTGAAGTAGATTATTTAGATGTAGATAATCAAGGGATGATAGATTTACAGGTATTAGAGAATATGATCAGGGAGGATACTATTCTAGTAAGTACAATGTATGTTAATAATGAAATAGGTTCTATTCTTCCGGTATCTTTGATAGCTGATATTATTCATAGAAAGAACCCTAAGACTCGATATCATGTTGATATGGTACAGGCATTAGGGAAAATACCTATCAATTTAAAAGGTATAGATTTAGCTTCATTTTCTGCTCATAAGATTTATGGATTAAAAGGAAGCGGGCTTCTCTATAAAAATCATCGTACTTCACTAATTCCTTTAATTACTGCCGGTCAACAGGAATATGGATTAAGAGGAGGAACAAGTGATAGTGCTAAAGATATTGTTTTTGCGAAAACATTAAGACTGGCATTAGAAGCTCAGCAGGAACATTATGATTATGTAATTGAGCTAAATCAGTATTTAAGAGAAGAACTGAAAAAAAGAGAAGCTGTTTTTATTAATTCTCCAAAGAATGCTTCTCCATATTTATTAAATTTTTCAGTACCTCATTATAAGCCTGAAGTACTTGTTCATTATTTAGAAACATCAGATATTTATTTATCAGCAAGAAGTGCCTGTACATCTAAAAAGCAGGATATTTCCCATACTTTACAAGCTACAGCTATAAATGAAGAGATAGGATTAAGCGCTTTACGCTTGTCTCTTTCTCATTTAACGCAAAAAGAAGAACTTAAAATATTTATAAAAACATTAGATCAAGCATTAACAGAAGTTAAGAAACAGAGGTAATTATGTATCCTAATCATATATTGGTCAGATTTGGTGAATTGACTACAAAAGGAAAAAACAGAAAAATCTTTACTCAAAGATTATTAAAGAATACGAAGGAAATATTAAAAGAGTATAAGCTATTAACATATCAGTTGGTTTATGATCATTTATATATTATGCTAAATGGTGAAGATTCAGATGAAGTTACAAATAAGCTGAAAACTGTTTTTGGCATACATTCTTTTTCAATCTGTTATAAAACTGCAAGCAGTATGGATATTATTAAAGAAATAGCCTGTCGGATTATTGATGAAGATGAAGGGAATACTTTTAAAATAGATACTAAAAGAGCTGACAAAGATTTCCCGCTGACATCATTGGAAATGAATAAAGCTATCGCCGGTTATGTTTTTCATCATACGGAAAAAGAGAATCTAAAAGTAGATGTACATAATCCGCAGATCAGAGTTAAAATAGAATTAAGAAAAGATTACACATATATTATGGACAATGTGATTAAAGGTGCTGGAGGATATCCTGTAGGTGTAGGAGGGAAAGCTTTACTAATGCTTTCTGGAGGGATAGATTCTCCGGTTGCCGGCTATTTGATGATGAAAAGGGGAATTGATATAGAATGTATTCATTATGCATCTCCGCCTTATACTAATGAAAAAGCCAGAGAGAAAGTATTGGATTTAGCTGACGTGATGAAGAATTTCACTCATGGCAGGATAGCGGTACACATTATTCCTTTTACGGGACTTCAGTTATCTGTTTATGATCATTGTGATGAATCTTATGCTATGACAGTTATGAGACGTATGATGTATCGTATAGCTGAAAAAGTATGTGAGAAAAGACATATTCAGGCAATTGTGAATGGTGAATCAGTAGGTCAGGTTGCTTCCCAAACATTAGATTCTATGAATACGATTAATTCAGTTATTAGGACACCGGTAATTAGACCTGTTGCCTGTTTAGATAAATTGGAAATTATTGATCTAGCAGAGAAAATAGGAACTTATGATATTTCTATTAGACCGTTTGAAGACTGCTGTACTATTTTTACACCTAAAAGACCTGCTACTAAGCCTAAAAAGTATAAAGCAGAAGTTTATGAAAAAGCATGGGATTTTATGTCACAGATAGAAGAATGTGTTGAGAATATGGAAACTATTATGATTGATGAACATTATAAGAGTGAAGAAGAGGATTTATTCTAAAGAACTGGAAACACTTACAAAAAGAAGTTGAAGAACGAAACACTTTCTAGTAAAATAAACATGTTGACGAAGGAGGAAGAATCATGACTAAAGTAATGTCAGTAAATGCTGGGAGTTCATCATTAAAATTCCAGTTGTTTGAAATGCCTGAAGAAAAAGTGATATGTTCAGGTATTGTAGAAAGAATAGGATTAGAAATGGGAGCTTTTTCTATTAAGCATAATGATCATAAAAAAGAAGTTCAACAGCCGATTGCAGATCATGGAGTGGCGGTTGATTTATTACTAAAGGCATTAGTAGCAGAAAAAGTAGTTACCAGATTAGATGAAATAGATGCAGTTGGACATCGTATTGTTCAGGGAGGACCCTATTTTGCTGATAGTGCTATTGTTGATGAAGATGTAGAAAGGAAAGTAGAAGAATTAGCTGAATTGGCACCTTTGCATAATCCTGCCCATCTTATCGGCTATCGTGCATTTAAAAAAGCTTTGCCCGGCGTTAAGCATGTTTTTACTTTTGATACAGCTTTTCATCAGACTATGGATCCTGAAAGATATCTTTATCCATTGCCATATGAATACTATACAGACTATAAAGTAAGAAAATATGGTGCTCATGGAACAAGTCATAAATATGTATCTGAGCAGGTTATTGAACGTTTAGGGAATCCTAAACATTCTAAGGTGATCGTCTGTCATTTAGGAAATGGAGCATCTCTTTCAGCTGTAGAAGATGGAAAATGTATTGACACATCAATGGGGTTTACACCATTAGCCGGAGTTATGATGGGAGGAAGATGCGGATCAGTAGATCCATCAATTATGCCTTATCTTTGCAAGAAGCTTAATAAAACACCTGATGAATTACTGGATATTTATAATCATGAATCAGGAATGAAAGGTGTATCAGGAATTTCAAGTGATTCAAGAGATATTGAAAATGCTCTTTTCAATAAAGATGGTAAAGCTACTAAAGAACAGATGGAGCGTGCAGCACTTACATGTGAGCTTTATACTCGCATTGTTTCAAAATATATTGGTGAATACTATGTAGAGTTAGGAGGTTGTGATGCAATCGCATTTACGGCCGGTGTAGGTGAACATGCTGCTTATCTAAGAAAAATGATTATTGATAAATGTTCAAAGGCATTCAATGTTTTCTTGGATGATCAGCTTAATGATGCTCACGGTAATAGTGAAGGATTGATCTCAAGCTCATCTTCAAAGATTGCCTGTTATGTTATACCTACAGATGAAGAAGTAGTCATTGCTAGAGACACTGTTAGATTATTAGAACTGTAAAAAGACCTTTAAGGTCTTTTTATATGGTAAAATAGTTAAAAATAAATATTTAAAAAAACTATTTGACATTAGATTAGCTTTAAGGCTTACGCTTAACATAGAAATCAGGAGAAAATGTTTATGTTAATTAAAGAAGTACAAGCTAAATTAAAGCTAAGTCCTTATATATTAAGATATTATGAGAAAATGGATCTTATAAAGCCATATCGTGATGAGAATGGATATCGTAATTACTCTGATTGAAAAGATTATGTTTTTAAGAGAGATTGATGTGCCTATAGAATCTATTAAGATGGAAGATAAAACTGTTATTATTGGTACTAAAACAAACGTTAGGAATTATCTGAAGAGATTACCTATTTGTTTTCTTTATTCATTACTGATAGATGTACCGCTTATATTATATGCATCACTGATTAAATATTTTCATAAGTATCTCATTGCCGAAATATGATTTATTTACAGGCTTTATTATTGTTTATGTATTATTCTGGTGGATAGTATTCTCACTTATTGCTTTATTTCAGCTTACCGATGAACGGGATTATATAGAACTATGTGATGAAGATATCATCTTATGCTCATAGAGACTATTAGGAAAGATAAAGATAGTTAAAGCTATTCTTTTTAAAAAAGAAAAAGAGACATATTTACATTATCATTGGAATGATTTAGAAAATGTAGAAATGAAACTTATTAATCACGTAACTTCAGCAATGCATCTGGGATTACATACTGTTTATGAAATAGAATGTACTTATTACTTTAGTAATGGAATCTTTTATCAAAATATTCTGGGAGCATCATTTGCTGAAAATCCTAAGATCGCTTATCAGATTTTAAGAAATAAGAATATAGAAATTATTGATTATTTTGAAGCTATTTATCATAAGAATACTCCAGAAAACAAATAATATTATTATCATAGTGTTTTTAATGATTTTATGATATTCTTTAGGAGTAATTATAAAGACAGAAGAGGTACAAATGAAAACTATTATTAATAAAATCAAAGAATACCGGAATATTATTATTTATCGTCATATCAATCCTGATGCAGATGCTTATGGCAGTGCTGTTGGCATGTATTATTATCTTAAAAAATATTTTCCGGATAAGAATGTAGTTTTAGCAGGAGAATTTAAAGATGATCTTTATCATCTCTATATAAATGAGGTGCCTGAATTTACTTTTTATAAAGATAGTTTAGGAATTGTTATGGATACTGCTAATAGAGAAAGAATAGATGGTGATATTAATCTGTGTAAAGAAATTATTAAGATTGATCATCATCTTATCGTAGATGCTTATGGTGATATCAGATATGAGAATCCGGAAGCATCATCATGTTCAGAAATTGTGACTTTATTAATGCATCAAGAAGCTTATCCTATTCCTTCCTTATCAGCAAGATGTCTTTATATGGGGATTGTAGGAGATTCTAATCGTTTCTTATATCGCCATACAACTCAGAAAACATTTCAGGCTGCTTCCTTATTATTAGAAGCAGGTATTGATATAGAAGCTATTTATCGGGATATTTATGTTAAAAAAGCAAAGGAATTAGATGTTACAAAATATATTTATAATCATTATATATATGATGAAGGAATTGCTTATTATTATTTAGATGATCAGACATTAAATCATCTTAATATTACCAGAAATGAAGGCAGCAATTATGTGCAGCTGTTGGGAAATATTGAAGAATACAAGATTTATATGGCTCTAACAGAAAATAAAAGTGAAGGAAATATTAGAGTTTCCTTAAGAAGCAGACAATATCCTGTTAATAAAGTGGCTGCTAAGTTTAATGGTGGCGGTCATGCTCTAGCCAGCGGAGCCACGCTTCAATCATTGGATGAATTGCCTTTATTATTAAAAGAATTGAAAGAAGTTCTTAAAGGACCACAAATTTAAGCGTGATAATCACGCTTTTTTACATTAGAAAAATCACTGTTTCTATGCTATAATCTAAAAAGTGAGGTATCGGTATGAAATCAAAAATAATGATTGTAGATGATGAAGAACATATTCGTGAATTAGTCAGATTCTATTTAGATAAAGAAGGATTTGAATGTCTGATGGCAGCTAATGGAGAACAGGCTATCGAAATTATTGAGAATCAGTTCATTGATTTAGCTTTAGTAGATATTATGATGCCGGGTATGGATGGGTTTGAGCTTGTAGAAGAGATGCGACAGTATCGTGAATTTCCGGTTATTATGCTGACTGCAAAATCTCAGTCAAAAGATAAACTGAGAGGATTTAGTTTAGGGATTGATGATTATGTTACCAAACCATTTGATCCTGATGAATTGTTAGCCAGAATTAAGGTTATTTTAAAAAGATATAGTATTAACTCATCAAATATAATAACTATTAAAGATGTAGTATTTGATGGAGATAAATATGAAATAAGATATAAGGATCAGAAGATTCATTTACCTCTTAAACAGTTTGAGTTAGCTTTTGAGCTTGCTAAGAATCCTAATCAGATTTTTACAAGAGAACAGCTGATAGAAAAGATATGGGGAATGGATTATGACGGCTTTGATCGTACAGTTGATGTACATATTAAAAGAATAAGAGAGAATTTAGGATATTTACCCGGATTTAAAGTGGTAACGGTAAGAGGACTTGGATATAAGATAGAGGTTGAAGAATGAAATCGGTTTATGGGAAACTGTTTGTAGGATTTTTGTTGTCTTTAATACTTAGTTTAACTGTTACTGGATATTTTGTAGTAAAAAAAGGGAATACAACAGCTGAAAATATGGCTTTATCTGAGCTGGAAGCATCGGGTGAACATATTAGTAATCTGATGAAACTTATTAGTCACGATGATTTAGATAAAATACTTCATAATTATGCTTCTACTGCTAATATCAGTTTTCAGATTATTACTCAGGATAAAATTGTTCAGTATGGTCATAAAACTAATATATTGTCTTTAAATAAGGAAAAAGTTAATAAGATACTGAAGAATGTTAGACCTGTTCAAACGCATAGTATGAAGGGGAATATTTTTTCTTATACAAAAACATTTAAAACTGATAATAAGATGTATATTGTGAATGTAACAAAAGATATGAGCGATTCAGCGAGATTTTTTATTGATTCTTATGTTTTATCAGCACTAATTATGTTTTTTGGCGGGACTATAGTATTTATGGTTATATCTGATTTTATTGTAAAACCAATATCCAGACTGACAAAAGCAACTAATGAGCTGATAAAAGGAAATTATAAGGTAAGAGTGGTTTATAGTGGTAAGGATGAAATAGGCAGATTATCTCAATCATTTAATCAGATGGCGATTCAGCTGGCTAAGCAGGATGAAACAAGACAGCAGTTTATTAGTGATGTCTCTCATGAATTTCAGACACCTTTAACCGCAATTAATGGTTTTGCGACTATTTTAAAGAATGAAGAGCTTGATAGTGAACAGAGAAGAAAATATGCTGATATTATTATGCATAATTCACAACGACTTTCTATTCTTTCTAAAAATATGTTGCAACTGACTTTACTTGAAGGAGAAGATATTACTTTAGATATTGAGAAATATTCTCTCATAGAACAAATCAACAGGATTATTGAAATGACTGATAATGAAGCACTCGCAAAAGATATAGAAATAGAATTTAAGAGACCAAGAGGAGATATCTTTATAGAGGCTGATTCTTCAAGAATGGAACAGGTATGGCTTAATATTATTTCTAATGCGATTAAATATACTAAGCCTAAAGGTGTTATTACAATAGAGATTAAGAAGAAATCTAATGAAATAGAAATATCTGTTGAGGATACCGGTGTTGGTATGAGTCAGGAAGCCCTAAGTCATATTTATGAACGCTTTTATCGGGAAGATAAATCACGAAGTGTACAAGGAAATGGTTTGGGATTAAGTATTGTTAAAAGAATAATTGATTTACATAAGTTTAAACTAGATGTAAAATCACAAGAGGATGTAGGGACAATCTTTACTGTTTTTATTCCTTATCAACCTTTAAATGAATTAAGAAAGAGATTAAATATAAAGAGAGATTAACTATGGAAGTATTAAAAAAGCGTATTTTAAGTGATGGTATAGTCATAGAACCTGATATACTGAAAGTAGATTCTTTTTTAAATCATCAGATAGATGTTGCTTTGTTTGAACAAATCGCAAAAGAATTTAAAAGACGTTTTAAAGATAAGCCTATTAATAAAATAGTGACTATAGAATCTAGCGGTATAGCATTAGCGGTTATTGCTTCTTTATATTTTGATCATTGCAAGACTGTTTTTGTTAAAAAGAATGAAAGTCGTATAATAGATAATCATTTTTATAAGACAGTTATTCATTCTTATACTAAAGATAAAGATTATATCGGTATTATTTCAAAAAATTATCTTAATAGTCAGGATCACATATTAATAATTGATGATTTTCTGGCAAATGGTGAAGCCTGTTTAGGAATAGCTGATTTAGCACATCAGGCAGGAGCTGTTATTGAAGGTGTTGGCATTGTTATTGAAAAAGGGTTCCAAAAAGGAAGAAAAAGATTAGAAGAAGCAGGATTACAGGTAGAATCACTTATTATTGTGGATGGATTTAATGATGGGAAAGTCATTTTAAGATAGGAGAAAGTCATGTATTTAAAACGAGTAGAACTTCAAGGATTTAAATCATTTGCTGATAAAAGCTTTATTGAATTTATGCCGGGAGTCATTGGAATAGTAGGTCCAAATGGATGTGGAAAATCAAATATTACTGATGCGATTAGATGGGTGCTGGGTGAAAAGAGTGCTAAAGCTATGCGTGGAGATACCATGACTGATGTTATTTTTTCAGGAAGCGAGGATCGTAAGCCTCTTAATATAGCGGAGGTAACACTGGTTTTTGATAATGAAGATCACTATCTTGATTATGATTCACATGAAGTAGAGATTACTAGGCGCATTTATCGAGATGGCAGTGAAGCACAGTATTTTATTAATCGTCAGTCTGTGCGTTTAAAAGACATTACAACATTGATTATGGATACAGGCTTAGGAAGGGATTCATTATCTATTATTTCTCAGAACTCTATTAATGAATTTGTTGCCAGTAAGCCGGAAGATCGCAGAGGTATGTTTGAAGAAGCGGCAGGTGTCGCTAAATATAAGGCGAGGAAGAAAGAATCTGTATCAAAGCTTGCCAGAACAACAGAAAATCTGGAACGTGTAGAAGATATTACAGGTGAATTGGAGAGACAGCTGAATCCTTTAAAAAGACAAAAAGAGAAAGCGGAAAAGTATCTTCAGCTTTCAGGAGAACTTCAGGAAATAGAAGTTACAGTTTTGGTTAAAGAAATTGAAAAGCTTAATGAAAAACTGAGAATTCTTAATCAGGAATTAACAGAATCTTATGCTCATGCTACAGAGCTTGAAGGTAATATTATCTTAAATGAAAACAAGAATACAGCTATTCAAGAAAAAATGTATGCTTTAGATAGTGAAATTAATGAATTACAGGGGAAGCTTTTAGCTACCATGAATCGTGTGAATGAACTGGAAACACAGAAGGTTGAAATTGATGCGAATAGGAAACATATTTTAGAAAATCAGAATGAAGATAATCTGGCATTACGTATTGCTTCTATGAAAGAGACGCTTCAGGATGCACTTTCAGAATATAATGATCGTGTTCAGAGGTATCAGCAGGTAAAGAAAGAAAAAGAAGAATTAGAAAATAAACAAAAAGAAGCTTTATTAAAAGAAAATCATTTAAGAGAAGAGGCAGAAACATTAAATTTAAAGATTCATGCTGAAAGGAATGAATCTTTAAGATTAAAAGAATTACTGGATTCTAAGTCTAATTATCCTTATGGTGTAAGATCAGTATTACAGGCAAAAGAAACATTAAGCGGGATTAAAGGAACAATAGGTGATTTAATCAGTGCCAGAGAAAATTATGAAACAGCACTCCATATATCGTTAGGGGCTGCTTCTAATCATATTGTAACTAGAAATCAGGAAGATGCTAAAAGAGCTATTGCCTATCTGAAAAGAAATCAGGCCGGTAGAGCAACATTTCTTCCTTTAGATGTTATTAAGGGAAGAACAATACGTGGTGATCTGGCTTTGATTGCGAGAGAATCACAGGGATATTTAGGTGTTATGAGTGATTTTGTTGAATATGATCATTCATTAGATCAGATAGTTTCTAATCTTTTAGGTTCTATTATTGTAGCTGATCATATAGATCATGCAGTTAAAATAGCTCGGAATACATCTTATAGATTGAAAGTTGTAACACTATCAGGAGATATTGTGAATGTGGGAGGAAGTTTGACTGGCGGTAATTATAAGAATAAAAATGATGGTTTTGCGAGTAAGAAAGAATTAGAAAGACTGAATGAAAAACTGACGGATCATGAGAAGGAGCTTCATCATAAGAAGTTGGAACTTTCTAAACAGGAAAATATGACTAGAGAGTTAAGACAAATGTTTATGCAAAAACAGATGTCTTTTGCTCAGTTGGAAATTGTGGTTACAAATAAAAGAAATGATTTACAGTTAGCTAAAAGTGATTATGAAGCACTTACTAATAGGAGTGTTGAATTAGAAGAAATTGCTGATGGCAGCAAATCAAATGAACTTCTTGAAATCTTAAATAAGGCAAAGAAGGAAAGGGATCAACTGAAGGAACAAATTCAAGGAAAACGTGAATTAAGAATGAGCTATGTCAATGAGAATGATGAGATTGCCAAAACTTTAAGAGAAGAAAGAAGTCATCTTAAGATTATTGAAGAAGCTATCACGAATAATAAAATTAATAAAACAAAATATGAGACAGAAATACAGAATGCCTTAAATCGTCTTAATGATTCTTATCAACTGACTTATGAACATGCTTTAGAGTTTGTTAATGAGGGACTGGATACTGAAGATGCTAAAGAAAAAGTAAGAGATTTACGAATTAAAATTACCGGTCTGGGACATATTAATTTAGATGCTATTGATCAGTATACGGAAATATCTCAGCGTTATGAATCGTTGAATAAGAATAGAATAGAGCTTATTGAAGCTAAAGATTCTTTATTAAAAGCAATTAATGATATGGATCATATTATGATTGATCGCTTTACAAAGACATTTGAAGCTGTTAATGTAGAGTTCAATAGAGTTTTTAGATACTTATTTGGTGGCGGACACGCTTCTTTGCATTATGTAGATCCACAGGATATTTTAGAAACCGGAATCGAAATAGAGGCTCAGCCTCCCGGGAAGTCTGCTAAGCTACATTCATTTTCGGGCGGAGAGAATGCTCTGATTGCTTTGAGCTGTCTGTTTGCGATTATGTCAGTAAGACCTGTACCATTATGTATATTAGATGAGGTTGAAGCAGCCCTTGATCCGGCTAATGTTGAAAGGTTTGCGAAATATTTGAAAGAATATTCAGATAAAACCCAATTTATTGTTGTAACTCATAGAGAAGGCACAATGGCTGAATGTGATTTATTATATGGTGCAACAATGCAACAAAAAGGTGTTACTAAGCTGGTAAGTGTCAAATTAGATGATGCAGCGGCATTAGCTGATGCTTAAAGGAGAAATATATGGGATTTTTTAATAAGATTAAAGAAGCTTTGGTAGGGAAATCAGCTGTTACAAATGAGAAATATAGAGCCGGGTTAGATAAATCATCAAGCTCGTTTTCTGATAAACTGAATGCTTTGGCAGCCAGATATCGTGAAGTGGATGATGCTTATTTTGATGAATTAGAGAATATTTTGATTATGAGTGATGTTGGTGTCAGTATGGTCATGACAATCGTTGATGAAATTAAAAAGGAAGTCAGACTTGAAAATATCAGAGATACTTCACAAATTAACGAAATCATTGCTGATAAAATGTTTATTATTTATGCCAATGATTCTTATATGACAACAAAACTGAATTATGCTAAGGAAGGACTTACGGTTGTATTAATGGTTGGCGTAAACGGTGCCGGTAAGACAACTACTATTGCTAAGCTTGCTAATAAGATTATTAATGAGGACCATAAGAGTGTGATGCTGGCAGCCGGTGATACTTTCAGAGCAGGAGCTATTGATCAATTATCTGTGTGGGCTGATCGTTTACATATTCCATGTGTGATAGGAAAAGAAGGCGGTGATCCATCATCAGTTATTTATGATGGTTTAAAACAGGCCAAAGCCTCAGGTGTAGATGTTCTAATTTGTGATACTGCAGGAAGACTTCAGAATAAAGCCGGCTTAATGAAAGAATTAGAAAAAATGAATCGTATTATTGGGCGTGAAGTAGCTGACGGACCGCAGGAAACCTTATTAGTGATAGATGCAACAACCGGACAGAATGGCATATCACAGGCTGTTGAATTTTCAAAGATTACAGATATTAGTGGTATTGTTCTAACCAAGATGGATGGTACAGCTAAAGGCGGTATAGTCCTTTCTATTAAAGATAAGCTTAATATTCCGGTTAAGTTTATAGGTCTTGGAGAAAAGATTGATGATCTTCAGGAATTTGATTTAGAAGCTTATATTTATGGCTTATGTCATGATTTAATGGGTGAATAAATGAATGATATATTAGAAAAAAAAGAACATGTTATCTTATTGATGGATATGTATAGACAGCTTTTAACAGATAAACAGAATCAGTATTTATCTTTATATTATGAAGAAGATATGAGCTTAGGAGAAATAAGTGAAGAATTAGGCATTTCAAGAAATGCTGTCTTTGATAATATCAAACGAGCAGTTAAAATGCTTGAAGGTTATGAAGCAAAGCTTCAGCTTTTAGAAAAGCATTTAGAACGTATAGCTTTAATTGATAAAATAGAAAAAGAAGGAAAAAAAGAATATCAGGAATTAACTGATTACCTTGAAATGTTAAGAAGAATATAGGAGATTATTTATGGCATTTGAATCATTAAGTGAAAGACTGCAAGACTCTTTAAAGAAAATCAGAGGACAAGCACAGCTGACTGATGAGAATATGGAGCAGATGTTCCGTGAAATCAGATTGGCATTGCTTGAAGCTGATGTTAATTATAATGTAGTAAAAGAATTTATTGACCATACAAGAGAAAAAGCGAAAGGACAGAATGTTGTTGGTTCATTAAAGCCCGGTCAGGTTGTTGTTAAGATTGTTCATGATGAATTAGTTGAATTACTGGGAACAGAAGCAGCCCAAGTAGACTTTAGTAAAGATCCTACGATTATTATGATGGTTGGATTACAAGGTTCAGGTAAAACAACAACTACCGGTAAGATTGCTAAAAGAATAAAAGAAAAGGATAATAAGAAACCATTATTGGTTGCTGCTGATATTTATCGTCCGGCAGCTGTAGAACAGTTAAAAACATTAGGACAGCAGATAGATGTTCCGGTCTTTGAAAAAGGTACAAATATTAAAGCGGAAGAAATTGTAACTGAAGCATTAGAGTATGCTCGTAATAATCATCATGATGTTATTATTGTTGATACCGCAGGACGTTTACAGATTGATGCACCTTTAATGCAGGAATTATCAAATATTAAAGATATTGCTCATCCTCAGGAAATACTTTTAGTTGCTGATGCATTGTCCGGTCAGGAAATTGCTAATGTTGCACAATCATTTAATGATCAATTAGGAATCACCGGTGCAGTTCTTACAAAACTGGATGGCGATTCACGAGGCGGCGGAGCAATTTCTATTCGTTATTTAACCGGTGTTCCAATTAAGTATATAGGTACTGGTGAGAAACTGGATGCAATTGACTTATTCTATCCTGATCGTATGGCAGATCGTATTTTAGGTATGGGTGATGTTGTTTCCTTAGTAGAAAAAGTACAGGATGTCTATGATGAAAAAGAAAGCATGAAAGCTTTCAATAAGATGAAAAGAGGAACATTTGGACTTGATGATATGCTTGTTCAAATGCATCAGCTACAAAAAATGGGACCACTATCAGGTATCTTAAAGATGATTCCGGGTATGCCAAAAATGCCTAAGATAAACGATGAAGACAGCACGGCACGTTTAAAAGAAACAGAATCTATTATTTATTCAATGACTAAAGAAGAACGTGCTCATCCTGAAATTATCAGTTTAAAGCGTAAAGAAAGAATAGCTAAAGGATGCGGTAAAGATGTTGCTGCTATTAACAGACTTCTTAAACAGTTTGAACAGTCAAAGAAAATGATGAAACAGTTGTCATCAATTGATCCCTCTACTGGTATGCCTACTCAAAGACCGCAGCAGAAACCTTTTCAGGTTAATCCAAATAGAAAAAAATTAAGACATAAGAAGAAAAAAAGATAATTTTTGCTAAGGAGATTTATTATAGAAATAATACTTTTGGTTATAATAATCTGATACAAGGAAATACTCAATGAGATTAGGGAATGAGAAAGTTGATGAAGTATCAAAAAGACATTGCCGATTTAATAGTATTTCTTTTTATGATTATATTCAGAACTATAGAGAAGCTTTTATTTGATGGGATTTATAAAAGAAGTAAGTATTAATTTTTATATCCTATATTCCATTTAATATCGCTATGATTTTTTAGATAGAAAAATAAAATTTAAAGAGTTACTTTGTTTTTTCTATCTGTTCTGTAGCTATAGTAGAATTATTTGAATATTTCTTCTGTTTTGGATCATTTGATACACAGGATATTTTATTAATTTTTTTAAGCATATATATGATTTATTTAAAAATAATTTATGGTGTCAAGTAAAAATACTTGACACCTGTTTTATATATGGTATTATACATAAGTCAAAGATATTAGGAGGATAGGAAAATGGCAGTAAAATTAAGATTAAAAAGAATGGGACGTAAGAAAGCTCCTTTTTATAGAATTGTAGCAGCTGATTCAAGAATGCCTAGAGATGGTCGCTTTATTGAACAGTTAGGAACTTATGATCCATCAAAGAGTCCTGCAGCTGTTACTTTAAAGAAAGAAGAAATTTTAAGATGGTTATCTAATGGAGCACAGCCATCAGATACAGTAAGAAATCTTCTTTCTAAAGAAGGTATCATCAAAGAATTTACTGAATCTAAGAAGAAGGCTTAAGTTATGGATTACGCTAAAACTTTACAGGATATTTGTGTTGAGTTAGTTAACAGCAAAGATAGATTAGAAGTAAGAGAAATGCCTTCATTAGAAGAAAATACTATTGTTCTTCATGTTTATGCCGATCATGATGATATTGCCAGATTGATTGGTAAACGTGGTACAATGGCAAATTCAATCAGACGTTTAATGTCAGTACCTGGTCGTATGAATGATAAGCATATTGATATTAAGTTTGAGTCTTATGATGAATAAAAGGGAATAATTCCCTTTTTTTAGTAGGAGAGCGTATGGAAGAGAAAGTAATTATTGGAATCATTATTAATACTCATGGAATCAAAGGTGAATTAAAGATTAATGCTTCAACAGATTTTCCTGATGAAAGATTTAAGCCCGGTCAGGAAATATGGATAGGTGATCAAAGTTATACGATAGAAACTCATCGTGTTCATAAAGGTTATGATTTAGTATCTTTAAAGGGTTATCAGAATATTAATCTTGTAGAACATTTAAAGAGAATGAAAGTATATGCTTATAAAGATGAGAATCTTTTAGATGAGGATGAATACTATATTTCAGATTGGCAGGGATGTGAAGTCTATAATGAGGGAGTATATCTGGGAAAAGTTGTAGATGTGTATGAGAATACATATCAGGATATACTGCATGTCAATTATCAGGGTAAAAAACTTCTTATTCCTTGTGTAGAGGCTTTTATTAAAAACAAGGATATTGAACATAAGCGTATTGATGTTTCATTAATAAAAGGATTTATAGATGATGAAAATTGATATTCTATCACTATTTCCGGAAATGTTTGATGGCTTTTTAAAGACATCAATTATTAAAAGAGCTATTGAAAAAGAGATTGTAACTATTAGTATTCATAATTTTAGAGAATTTGCTTTAGATAAGCATAAAAGTGTTGATGATACACCTTATGGCGGAGGATCCGGAATGGTTCTTAAATGTCAGCCTATTATTGATTGTCTTAAGACAATAACTACTAAAGATTCACTTGTGATTATGATGAGTCCTCAAGGGATGACTCATAATCAAAGTTATGCTAAGGAGCTTTCTTTAGAAAAACATCTTATTATTATATGCGGTCATTATGAAGGATTTGATGAACGTATCAGAAATTATGTAGATGTTGAGTTATCTATTGGAGATTATGTCTTGACTGGCGGAGAAATAGGAGCTATGGCAGTTACTGATAGTGTTGTTAGGTTATTGGAAGGAACAATTAGAGAAAGCAGCCATGAAGATGATTCTTTTTCTGATGGATTATTGGAATATCCTCAGTATACTAAACCTTATGATTATCAGGGAGATAAAGTTCCTGATATCTTATTATCAGGGCATCATGCTCATATCAGAAAGTGGAGACATCAAATGTCTTTATTAAAAACAAAACATAAAAGACCGGATCTACTGAAAAAAAGGGGATTGAGTCAGGAAGAAATCAGAATGCTTGAGGAAATTGAAGAAAAAGATTGATTTTAAGCTATAAAAATGATATTATTCATTAGTCGTAAGACGCAGAAGTTCCGCTGGGACTTATTCCTATGAGCTTTGAAGACATTATAAACTTATAAGGAGGAATGCATAATGAATATGCAATTAGTTGATGAAATCACAAAGAGTCAGTTAAGAAATGATGTTCCTGATTTCAAGCCGGGTGATACTTTAAAGGTATTTGTTAAAATTAAAGAAGGAAATAAAACACGTATTCAGATGTTTGAAGGTGTCTGTATTGCAAGACGTGGTAAAGGCGTTCAGGAATCATTTACTGTTAGAAAGATTTCTTATCAGATTGGTGTTGAACGAGTATTTCCGGTTCATTCACCAATTATTGATCATATTGAAGTAGCTAGAATTGGTAAAGTACGTAGAGCTAAATTACATTATTTACGTGGTTTATCTGGTAAAGCGGCTAGAATTAAAGAACTTCGTAAATAAAAAAAGAATGGGGTATACTCCATTCTTTTTTAGAAAGGTAAGCTTATGAAAAAATATCATACTTTTATAAAATCAGCAGTAGGGATTGCAGTTGTCTTTGGATTATTTAAAATTATGATTATTCCTGTTAAAGTTGATGGCAACAGTATGCTTGGTACACTGCATGACGGGGATATTGCTTTACTTAATAGATGGTCTGTTTCTAAAAAATCTATTCAGCGATTTGATGTTGTTGTGATAAAAAGTAAAGCACTTAATGAAAATATAGTAAAACGAGTAATCGGATTACCGGGAGAAACTATTGAATATAAAGAAGATCATCTTTATGTAAATGGAAAATATGTTAAAGAAACTTATTTTAATAAGAGTTTTGTAGAAAAGCAGAAAGCTTCTCATAATACGAAAGTTTTTACATCTGATTTTAAAATCACTTTAAAATCAGATGAATATTTTGTCTTAGGAGATAATCGTTTAAATTCTATGGATTCACGTACTTTAGGTGCTTTTTCTATTAATGATATTATATCTGCCAAAGGTGTTGTTGTTTTTCCACCAAAGAATTTTGGAGTTATTGAATAGCAGGTATAGAGTACAGGAGAACTGGGAAACCGGTTCTTTTCATGTTATAATCAAAGGTGATTTTAAAGGAAGTGAGAATAATGAATGGAAATAAAGCAAATATAAACTGGTATCCGGGACATATGGCTAAAGCGGAAAGGGAGATTGAAAGTCGTATTAAAATTGTTGATATGGTCATTGAATTAGTAGATGCCAGAGCTCCTTTCTCTTCAAGAAATACAAGTTTTGATCGTATTTTAAAGAACAAGCCCAGACTTGTACTCATGACTAAAAGTGATCTGGCAGATTCACAGATAACTGAAAAGTGGCAGTCTTTTTATAAAGAAAAAGGTTTTTTAAGTTTAGCAGTTAATTTAAAGAATTTTAAGGAAGAAAAGAAAATTATTAATATGTGCTTAGCAATGTTAAGAGAAAAAAGAGAAAAGGAAGCACAAAAAGGATTAAAAATAAGAGCAATTAGAGCAATGATTATTGGAGTACCTAATGTAGGTAAATCAACACTTATCAATGCTTTAGCAAAAAGAAAAGCAGCAATAGCAGGAAATAAGCCCGGTGTAACTAAAGCTCAACAAATTATTAGAATAAATAAAGATTTTGAGCTTTTTGATACGCCCGGTATTTTGCCTCCAAAATATAGTGATTTTATTACTTCATGTAATGTGGCTTTGATTGGTTCTATAAAGAAGGATATTCTTCCTTTGGATGATCTCTTTATCTATGCTGTTAAATATTTAAATCAGCATTACTCAAAGGCTTTAATGAAAAGATATGGATTATCTTTTGATGAAAACCAGGACTGGATACTTGATGCTTATGATCAGATTGCTTTAGTTCGTCATCTTCCTAAAAAGAATGGTGAAACTGATTATGATCGTGTTCAAGATATCTTTTTTAAAGATTTAAGTGACGGAGTATTTGGCGGTATTACATGGGAGAATCCTTATGAATAATCTTAATCGTCTAGTTTATGAAAAAGAAGCTTATTTGCAAGGATATCATACTATTATTGGTCTTGATGAAGCAGGAAGAGGACCGATGGCCGGTCCTCTAACGGTTGGTGGTGTCATTTTTCCGAAAGATTATTATGATAAAAGAATTAATGATTCTAAGCAGCTGACTGCTAAAAAAAGAGAAGAGTTATCTGAAATTATTAAAGCTAATGCTTTAGCTTATAAGGTAGAGGTTATCTCTGTTGAAGAGGTAGATAAACTGAATGTTTATCAGGCTTCTAGAGAAGGAATGCTAAGAATTATAAATACGATAGCTATTCATCCGGATTATGCCTTAACAGATGCGATGCCATTAAATAATTATATTCCTCATACATCTATTATTAAAGGGGATTCTTTATCTCTTTCAATTGCTGCTGCATCAATATTAGCTAAGGTAACAAGAGATCATATCATGGAAGAATATGCCAAACTTTATCCGGAATATGGGTTTGAAAAACATAAAGGTTATGTCACTAAAGCACATAAAGAAGCTCTTTTAAAATATGGAGTTACTCCGATCCACAGAAAAAGCTTTGGACCTGTAAAAGAGATATTAAGTCATCAAATCAATCTATTTGAATTATAAAAGTCTGTTTAATCTTAAGTGAGTTAAAAGATATTCACTTCCATTAAACAGACTTTCAGTTTTTTTATAATGTTAAGCTTGGAGTACTATATGTACGTCCGGCTAATTCCTGATTTAAGGCATAGAGTCCTTTTGGATCAGAGCCAAATAGTTTGAATTTTTTAATTAAGTCATCAGCCGATTTTTCTTCTTCTCCCTGCTCTTTAACAAACCAGTCATAAAACTGCATAGTGCGATAATCATTGATATCACTGGCAGCTTTGTAGATTGTATTAATCAGGCTAGTTACATATTTTTCATGTTCTAAAGCTGATTTTAGTGGTTCATCCAGTTTATTGTAAGTAAGATGAGGCTTATCAATAGCTTCAAGTGTTATTTTTTCACCATTGTTAAGAAGATAAGTCCTCATTAGCATTGCATGATCTCTTTCTTCCTGTGCCTGTATTTCAAAGTAATTAGCAAAACCATCAAGACCCTCATCAGCATAATAGTTTGCAAAATCCAAATATAAATAGGCAGAATAGAATTCTTTATTAATTTGATTATTAATTAATTCTTTTACTTTTGTATCTAACATTTTTTCTTCCTCCACAAGCTATTATAATAGCTTCGTTTTTATAAAATGCAAGAGTTTTGCTGATATTTCAAAAAATTGAATTTACAGTGAGAAAAATTCTTGCTTTTGGAGAATATATAGATAAGAGGAGATATTATGGAAGCGATGCTTGTTTATTTTGCCTGTAAATATGAGGGGGATTATCAGAAAATCTATCAGGCTTTAAAAAATAAGGAATTGGTTGATGAGAAATTAAAGAGAAGATATCTGGAACAGTTAAAGTGCAAGTATACGACCATTCTTTCTAAAGATTATCCGTCTTTATTAAAGGAGATAAGATATCCTCCATTTGTTTTATTTTATTATGGAGATATCAGTTTGCTGGAAAAGAAAACAATTGGGGTGATAGGGATGAGACACCCTAGTTCATATGGCATCAGATCTACTCAATCATTAGTACATGATTTAGTTTGCAATGATTATGTGATTGTTTCAGGTATGGCTATTGGAATCGATAGCATAGCACATCGTAGTGCTATCAGTAACGGGGGAAAGACGGCAGCAGTACTGGGAGGAGGCATTGATTTTGGCTATCCTAAGTCAAATCATGATATTTATAAAACATTAAAAAAAGAGCATTGTGTATTAAGTGAAATTCCTTTTGCGAAAGCGCCGGTGAAATCAGATTTTCGTATTCGTAATCGTTTGATTGCCGGGCTTTCACAGCAGATTCTCGTTTGTGAAGCAAAAGAACAGAGCGGAACAATGATTACAGTTGGCTATGCTTTAGATCAGGGAAAGGATATTTTTGCGGTTCCTTGCAGTATTGATGGTTATCAGGGAACAAATATGCTGATTAATCAAGGAGCAAAGCTTGTTGTAAAGGGGCAAGATATTGCAGAAGAATTGAGAACATAGAAACATTAGTATTGACAAAACTTCGTTTGCTGATTTATATTAAGAAAACGGAAAGGAGCTGATATTATGAGTTATCTTGTGATTGTAGAGTCGCCATCAAAATCAAAGACAATAGAAAAATATTTAGGGAAAGAATATATTGTTACATCTTCCAAAGGTCATATCAGAGATTTAGCAACATCCGGAAAAGGTGGATTGGGATTGGATATAGAACATGATTATGCTCCTTGTTATACTATTAGTAAAGACAAGAAAGATGTTGTGAAGCAATTAAAAAATTATATAAAAAAAGCAGATAAGGTATATCTTGCAACTGACCCTGATCGTGAAGGGGAGGCAATCAGCTGGCATCTGGCTCAGGTGCTGAATATTGATATGGATGAAGAAAATCGTATCGTATTTAATGAGATTACTAAAAATGCTGTTATTCATGCTTTAGAGAATCCGCGTAAGATAGATCAGGATCTTGTTAAGTCACAGGAGACAAGACGTGTTTTAGATCGCATTATTGGTTTTAAGCTCTCTAAGCTTTTACAGAGAAAGATAAAATCTAAATCTGCGGGACGTGTACAGTCTGTAGCATTAAGATTGATTTGTGAAAGAGAAGATGAAATTGAAGCATTTATTCCGGAAGAATATTGGAAGATTAAGGCTCTTTTTGAAAAAGATGATCTTAACTTTGAGGCTGAACTAACTAAAAAAGGTACAAAGAAATTAAAAATTTCTAATGAGGAAGAAGCTTTAAGAATCTATAATGATTTGGATAAAGACTATTTTGTTGAGTCATTAAAGAAAAGTGTTAAAAAGAAAAATTCTAAAGCTCCTTTTATTACGTCAACATTACAGCAGGAAGCTTCTACAAAATTAAACTTTAAAGCTAATCGTACTATGAGAATTGCTCAGAAGCTTTATGAAGGTGTAGATTTAGGGAATGAAACAGTTGGTCTGATCACTTATATGAGAACTGATTCCATTCGCTTGGCACCTGAGTTTATTAATGACGCTATGAGTTTTATTGAAGAGACTTATGGTAAAGAATATAGAGGACATGTTAAAATTTCTAAGAAAACAGAAAATGTTCAGGATGCTCATGAGGCTATCAGACCTACCAGTATTCATCGTACGCCTGAGAGTGTAAAGAGTTATTTGACTGCTGAACAGTACAAACTATATTCAATGATTTATGCCCGTGCACTTGCTTCTTTGATGGCATCTGCAAAAGTTGACTCCACAAGCATAGTGCTTGATAATCATAATTATAAATTCAATGCATCCGGTTCTGTTATTGTTTTTGATGGTTATCTGAAAGTTTATGGTGATTATGAAAAGAATAATGATACATATCTTCCATCTTTAAAAGAAGCGGATAGTCTTGAAGCTCTTGAAGTTGTAAAGGAACAGAAGTTTACTCAACCGCCTGCACGTTATACGGAAGCAAAACTGATAAAGGAATTGGAAGAGCTAGGTATTGGAAGACCATCTACATATGCAACGATTATTGATACTATTGTACAAAGAGATTATGTTGAGATGGTTTCTAAGGCTTTTAAGCCTACAGATTCCGGACGGCTGACTAATAGTAAGCTGCTGGAGTTCTTTGACAGTATTATTAATGTTGAATATACTGCAAATATGGAAAGCGAATTAGATGAAATTGCGAATGGTGATGACACGTATCTTAATGCAATTACTTCTTTTGAAGATAAATTTGAACCTTTATTGGCTAATGCTGATAAGAATATGGAAAAGATCGAAGCCCGGAAAACCGGTGAAAAGTGTCCGGAATGTGGCGGAGATCTTGTGGTCAGAAAAGGGCGTTTTGGCGAGTTTATTGCTTGTTCAAATTATCCGACATGTAAATATATCAAAAAAGATTCTAATGATCGCATAGGGCAGCCAACCGGTGAAATGTGTCCAAAATGCGGCAGTCCAATGATTTATAAAAGAGGGCGTTTTGGCGAATTTGAAGCATGCTCAAATTATCCGACATGCAAGTATATCAAGTCTCAGGAAAAAACGGTTGAAGGGGAAGTATGTCCAAAATGCGGTAGTCCGATTGTTTTGAAGAGAGGACGTTTTGGTGTGTTTAAAGCTTGTTCAAACTATCCGACATGTAAAACGATTATTAAGGAATCAAAGAAAAAGAAGAATGATGATGAGTGAACTGCATAGCAGTTCATTTTCTTTTCAAAACATGATAAAATGCTTATGGAGAGTGAAATATGAAAAAAGTAAATGTGATTGGTGCCGGACTAGCTGGAGTTGAAGCGGTTTACCAGCTTATTAAACGGGGTATTGAAGTAAATCTTTATGAAATGAGACCAAATAAATCTACCGGTGCTCATAAAACCGGAGACTTTGCTGAACTTGTCTGTTCTAATTCATTAAGAGCGGATGGATTAAAAAATGCAGTAGGTGTACTTAAACAGGAAATGATGATGAATGATTCATTAATTATTAAAACTGCAAGATGTCATGCTGTGCCTGCCGGAAGCAGTCTGGCGGTAGATCGCGAGGGTTTTTCTAAGGCTATTACTGAATATATCAAAAATCAATCTTTGGTTCATGTGTTTCATGAAGAAGTTACAGAGATACCGGAGGGTCCTACTATTATTGCGTCCGGTCCGCTTACAAGCAGTTTGTTGTCAAAAGCTATTGCTGACTTGTTGGGAGAAGAGAAATATTTTTATTTCTATGATGCGGCAGCACCTATTTTAACTAAGGAAAGCATTGATTTAAAAAAAGCCTACTTCAAATCCAGGTATGATAAAGGTGATGCCGAATATATTAACTGTCCTATGTCTCAAAAAGAATTTGAAGATTTTTATGAGGCTTTGATTCATGCTGAAACAGTAAAGCCGCATGACGGTGAAGAAAAGTTTTTTGAAGGCTGTATGCCTTTTGAAGAAATCGCAAGACGAGGTAAGCAGACTCTTCTTTTCGGTCCGATGAAACCGGTTGGTTTGGAGACACCTGATGGGAAAAGACCTTATGCGGTGGTTCAGCTTAGACAGGATAATGCGATAGGTTCTCTTTATAATATTGTTGGTTTTCAGACACATTTGAAATGGGGAGAACAAGAGCGTATTATTCATATGATTCCCGGCTTAGAAAATGCTCAGATTATCAGGTATGGTGTTATGCATCGTAATAGCTATATTAATTCACCTCTATATTTGAACCGGACTTATCAGTATAAGAATAGAGATAATTTGTTTTTTGCCGGGCAGATGACAGGTGTTGAGGGATATGTTGAATCTGCACAAAGCGGAATCTGTGCCGGTATTAATATGGCAAGATATTTACAAAATAAAGAGCTGCTTGTTTTTCCGAGAGAAACAGTTATGGGAGCATTAAGTTATTATATTACGCATGCATCATTTGATGATTTTCAGCCAATGAAAGCGAATTTCGGGATTTTGCCTTCTTTGAAGGAGAAAGTGAAAAAGAAAGAAAGAAAAGAGGTTTATGCATCAAGAGCATTAAAGACGATGGAAACTTTCTTGAATGAACATAATGAATAAGCATAGGGATTCTTTTCTTGAGTATTTAAAATATCAGAAACGTTATTCTGATCTTACTATTGCTTCTTATAGACGAGAGATTAATGATTTTATAATGTTTATTCATCAGGAAGCTTTATCCGAGTTTGCAGAATGTGATTATAAATTCATTAGAGCATATCTTGTTTATCTTAATTCTAAGCATTTAAGTCATACTTCTATTAATCATAAGCTTTCAACTCTGAGAACTTTTTATAAATATCTTGAAAAAAATAAGATTGTAAAGAATAATCCGTTTACTTTGATTCATTCTTTAAAGACCGGTCAGAGAAATCCTGACTTTCTCTATCTTGATGATATGCTGGAATTATTAGACAGTATTGAGGTAACATCTTCGTTAGGTATTAGAAATAAGGCACTTATGGAATTAATGTATGCTTCGGGACTGCGTGTGAGTGAGGCGGTTAGTTTGTCTTTATCAGATATTGATTGGAATAGACATATTCTTTTTATTACAGGTAAGGGAAATAAAGATCGCTATGTGCCTTTTCATGATTATGCATCTCTATGGCTTAAGAAATATATTAATGAAGCAAGAAAAGAATTGATGGCAGTTACTCATCAGGATCATAATTTTGTTTTTGTGAATAAGAATGGAAAAGCTCTTACTAACCGTGGTATTGAAGATATTGTCAATAGGTGTATGAATCATTACGATCCGTTAAGACATATTCATCCCCATACTATTCGCCATTCATTTGCGACTCATATGCTCGATGCAGGAATGGATTTAAGAGTAGTACAGGAATTATTAGGTCATTCTTCACTTGCAACAACTCAAATTTATACACATATTACACGAGAAAAGCTACAGGAAGTTTATAATCAGGCATGTCCTAGAAAAGCACTTGAACGATTAGAAAAAAATCAAAAAATGATTGACGAAAAGGAAGGAAAATGATAATATTCATTTGTTGTAGACCTCTAGCTACAACCGCTCAAAAAAGGTATTAAATGTACAATGTACTGCCTTAGCTGGCGAGTCTAAGAATAAGTAAAAGGAGGTACTTGAATGTACGCAATCATTGAAACAGGTGGAAAACAGTTAAAGGTTGAAGCAGGTGACACCATTTTTGTTGAAAAATTAGATGTTGAAGAAGGTGCAGCTTATACTTTTGACAAGGTATTATTTGTTGGTGGAGATGCATCTAAAATTGGTAATCCTTATGTAGAAGGTGCTACTGTAACTGCTGAAGTAGTAAATCAGGGTAAAGCTAAAAAGGTGACTGTTTATAAATATAAACCTAAAAAGCATTATCATAAGAAACAGGGTCATAGACAGCCTTACACAAGATTAACAGTCAAAGAAATTAATGCTTAATTATGATTAAAGTCGATTTATCTTATCATTTAGAGCAGCTGATTCATGTAGAGATTTCCGGACATGCTCAGAGCAATGAATATGGTAAGGACTTGGTTTGTGCAGGAGTCAGCAGTATAGCTACAGGTATAGCTAATACTCTTGTAAAACATGATTTTCTGTCACAGGGTAAAATCGTATTAAGAGAAGGTTATATAGACATTACAGTTGACAATGTCACAAGTGAAAACCAGTTAATACTAGAGACATTGGTCATTTCACTTAAGGGAATTGAAGATTCCTATGGTCAATATATTAAGATTAATCAGAAGGAGGAATAATCCATGTTATTCAAATTAAATCTGCAGTTATTCGCTTCTAAAAAAGGTGTAGGTTCTACAAAGAACGGACGTGATTCTGAATCTAAGCGTTTAGGAGCTAAATTATCTGATGGTCAGGTTTGTACAGCCGGTTCTATCATTTACAGACAGAGAGGAACTAAGATTCATCCTGGCAACAATGTAGGCAAAGGCGGAGATGACACATTATTTGCAAAAATTGATGGTGTTGTTAAGTATGAAAGAGTTGGCAAGAAAAAGAAAAAAGTTTCTGTTTACCCGGCTGCTTAACATAAAGAATCCTTAGGGATTCTTTTTTTGAAGAAGGGAGGAAAGTATGAATTTTATAGATAAAGCAATTATTACAGCTATTTCCGGAAAAGGCGGAGATGGAGTTGTTGCTTTCCGCAGAGAAGCTCATGTTCCTAAAGGTGGACCTTCAGGCGGAGACGGAGGACGAGGAGGAAGCATTGTTTTTTTAGCTACAAATTCGTTATCAACATTGCTTGATTTAAAATATCATCGTGAATATCGTGCCAGACCGGGAGAAAATGGCATGGCTAAAAAGATGCATGGTGCCAATGCTGCTGATTTGATAGTTAAAGTCCCGGTAGGTACATGTATTTATAATAATATTTCCGGCAAATTGTTAGCTGATTTAACTGAAGATAATCAGCAGGCGGTGATTGCAAAAGGCGGACGTGGCGGACGGGGGAATGCTCGTTATGCCACTTCTAAGAATCCTGCACCAACAATCTGTGAACGTGGGGAACCCGGTATAGAGTTAGAATTACGCGTTGAATTAAAGCTTTTAGCTGATGTTGGTTTAGTTGGTTTTCCAAGTGTCGGTAAGTCAACATTACTTTCAGTTGTTACTAAAGCAAAACCGGAAATTGCTGACTATCATTTTACAACCATTGTTCCTAATTTAGGTGTGGTTCAAGTTAAGGATGGGCGTTCATTTGTTATGGCGGATTTGCCTGGACTAATAGAAGGAGCTTCACAGGGAAAAGGATTAGGTTATACTTTCTTAAGACATATTGAGAGATGCCGTGTTATTGTTCATATTATTGATATGTCCGGTAGTGAAGGACGTGATCCTTATGAAGATTATCTGACAATCAATAATGAATTAAAAAGCTATCATTATCATTTAATGGAAAGACCTCAGATTATTGTCGCTAATAAGATGGATTTAGATAATGCACAGGAAAATCTTGAAGAGTTTCAGAAAAAAGTAGGCGAAGATATTAAGATTTATCCATTAATTGCTCCTATTCATGAAGGAATTGATGCACTTCTTTATGCAATTGCTGATACATTAAAGACTGCTCCTTATTATTCTATCGAAGAAGATGAACAAGAGGATAGTGTTCTTTATACATATGAAGAAGATGATGCAAAAGCCTTTGAAATTATGAATGAAGGGAATGGAGTCTTTACGGTTACCGGTGATAAGATTGAACGTATTGTTCAGATGGCTTCTTTAAATACTGATGATGGATTTAAGAATTTTGCGATTAAGATGAGAAATTATGGGGTAGATGATGCTTTAAGAGCAGCCGGTGCTGTGGATGGAAATATCATTCGTATTCTTGATTTTGAATTTGAATTCATGAATTAGAGTCTCGAAAGAGACTCTTTTAATTAAGAATAATGTTCAGTATATTTTTTTTATATATGATTTATGATACAATAAAAGGGATTGAAGGAGACATTATGTATAGTTATATTAAAGGAACAATAGTTGCCTTATATTCTGATAGTATTGTTTTAGATAATCAGGGAATTGGCTATCTTGTTTATGTATCAAATCCCTATCAGTTTGAAAAGAATAAAGAATATACTGTTTATATTTTTCAGAGTATTACTGAGAATGATATGCGTCTTTATGGCTTTAAAACAAGTGAGCAGAAAGATCTTTTTTTAATGTTGATTAAAGTCAAGGGTATTGGACCTAAGAGTGCGATTGCAATCATAGCTGCCGGTGAAACAAATGATATTATTCAAGCTATTGAAGATAGTAATGTAAAATTTCTGAGAAGCTTTCCGGGTATTGGGCCTAAAGCAGCAAGCCAGATTATTCTAGATTTAAAAGGTAAGTTTAATGGGATAGAGAGATTGGAATCTTCATTTTCGGTATCTCCATCTTATCAGGAGGCTGTTGAAGTTTTAATTGCATTAGGGTATAAAGAATTAGAAGCTGAAAAAGCTATGAAACAGATATCAGAAGAAAATTTAGATACAAACGGATATGTAAAAAAAGCATTGGCTTTGATGACATTAAATAAATAGAAAGGAATAAGGTGTGGTAAGATCCTTTCTAAAGTAGTCAAGCCACACGGAAAATTACAAATCCACATTCACAATATTCAATTTTACAAGGAAATTTAACCGT
>ENA-OWLX01000037-OWLX01000037.1-metagenome-genome-assembly--contig:-NODE-37-length-38218-cov-42.190630_pt1 | contig 38218 bp, 37 predicted proteins | sample MGYA00245351_ERZ651106 | MGnify/ENA primary metagenome ERZ651106 (study PRJEB26857, sample SAMEA4031768) | metagenome | biome: human; feature: oral; material: saliva | place: Philippines | collected 2014... | reverse complement strand
TTGCCAGGCAAGCATATAGGATGCGATGAGCCGAGACCGAAAGGTCTCTTTTTTTTTTTGCCCAAAAGGAGCTTAACTACCAGTGTGAAGCACTGAAAAACGATTGTCATGAGAAAGCGTTTGAAGCTGACGAACTAGAGGAATACATGAGCCCTCAGCTCATGCATAAGCCCGACTAACTCAATAAATTGAGATTGGGAGTTTAAATGAAGCTGAGAAGTAATACTTCTGTGTTTCTCTTTTTTTAATATGAGTATGTTAAAATATAAAGTATTACAAAGTTAGCGATTTTGTATCAAATCCCTCTAAATTTAATAAATTAAATAGTGGAATATAGAAGTTGAAAAGTGAGGATAATTATGAATGGACCGTTAATGCGTAAATTTAATGAACTGTTAAACGCATATCCTATTTCATTACATGTACCTGGACATAAAAATATGACAATTGGTTATTTAGAACAATTAAATTTCAAAATGGATATGACAGAAATCACAGGCCTTGATGATTTACATCATCCCGAATCAGTTATAGCGGAAAGTATGGAAGGTATAAGTAAACATCCTGATTATGATGCTTATTATTTAGTTAATGGTACTACCTCTGGAATATTGTCTGTAATTCAAGCGTTTTCTAAAGAAATAGGCAAATATGCAATAGCACGAAACGCGCACAAATCTGTGTTTCATGGATTAGATTTAGTACAAGCACAAGCAAAACTATTAGAAATGGATATAAGCGATGCTACAAACCAATATTTAGGCCCTAAAAAATCATTCTTATACAATCAAATAAAAGACAGCAAATTGGCGATATTTACTTACCCAAATTATTATGGTGAATGTTTTGATATACACTATATAATGGACTGTTTAAAAGCACTTAATGTGCCTTCTTTAATAGATGAGGCACACGGCGCACATTTTGGTTTAGAGCATTTTCCAGTATCATCATTAACTTTAGGCGCAGATTATGTGGTTCAGTCATATCATAAAACATTACCAGCATTGACGATGAGTTCTGTGATATTCATTCATAAAAATGCGCCTTATCGAAATGAAGTGATTAAATATTTAACGTATTTTCAATCTTCTAGCCCGTCGTACTTATTGATGAACAGTTTAGAGCTTGCGCAAACATTTTATGATGATTATGATAGTAAACTCTTTTTTAAAAAAAGAAAACAACTGATCCAATTATTAAAGAGAAAAGGATTAGAAATTGTTGAGGTAGAAGATCCATTGAAATTGAGTATAAGGTATAAAGGCTATAAAGGTTACGCGTTACAGTCCTATTTCGAAGAACAAAATATTTACGTTGAACTTTCAGACGATTTTCAAGTATTAATAGTATTACCGCTTTGGCACGAAGATGATAGATATCCGTTTGCGGCCTTATTATCGCGTTTGGACAATATGTATATAGAAAAAAGGTTAAATGAAACGAACCATAGTGTCCCTTTTAGAACTGAAAGTGGTTTGTATCATGGCGGCGATATAGCTCATGTACGTGAAATAGATTTTAGAAACGCTGAAAATAAAATATTAGCTAATCACATTATTCCTTACCCTCCTGGTATTCCTTTAATGTTTAAAGGAGAAAAAATCACTGAAAATATGGTAAAATTAATGGATTATTGGTGTAGTCATCAACTAAGAGTTGAAGGAATAAAAAATTATAAAATAGAAATTAAGGATGAATAAGATGTCAGCTTTTATAACTTTTGAAGGCCCTGAAGGTTCGGGGAAAACAACTGTAATACAACAAGTTGCAGAAAAATTAAAAAATGAGTATAATATCATACTTACAAGAGAACCTGGTGGTGTTAAGACAGGAGAACAAATAAGAGAAGTACTACTTGAAGGTGATACGATGGATGATCGTACTGAGGCTTTATTGTTCGCAGCTTCTAGAAGAGAACATCTAGTGGGTAAAGTCATTCCAGCATTAAATACAGGTAAAGTTGTTTTGTGTGACCGTTATATTGATAGTTCATTAGCATACCAAGGCTATGCAAGGGGTATTGGTATAGAAGAAGTAAAATCAATCAATGAATTTGCAATCAACGGTTTGTATCCAGATATAACCATTTATCTAGATGTTAGCGTTGAAGTTGGTAGAGAGCGCATACTCAAAAATCAAAGAGATCAAAACCGGCTAGATCAAGAAGATGTAAAATTTCATGAAAAAGTAGTTGAAGGTTATAAAAAGATTATTCATAATGAGTCTGAACGCTTTATTGTAATAAATGCTAATCAAAGTATAGATAAAGTAGTCAATACAACCTATGAATCTATCACTAAATATTTAGAAAAATTATGATATAATATTTAAAAGAGGTGTTTAGTATGAAAATGATTATAGCAATCGTACAAGATCAGGATAGTCAGGAACTTTCGGACAAACTTGTTAAACATAATTTTAGAGCTACAAAACTTGCAACGACAGGTGGGTTTTTAAGAGCAGGTAATACAACGTTCTTATCTGGTGTAGAAGATAATCGTGTTGATGAAATGCTACAAGTTATTAATGATACTTGTGGTAATAGAGAACAACTCGTATCGCCGATCACCCCGATGGGTGGAAGTGCCGATTCTTATATACCGTATCCAGTCGAAGTAGAAGTTGGAGGAGCAACGGTATTTGTAATGCCTGTTGAAGCGTTCCATCAATTCTAAAACATGGTTGCTATATATGGTAACTTTCTGAATTACATTGTACTAATTGGTTAGTACCTCCTAAATGTAATTTGTAAGGTCACTATGTATAAGCAGCCTTTTTATATAAAGGAGTAACATTATAATGGATGAACAAGAAAGGCTGACAAGAGCATATCAATCGAACAAACTATCGCATGCATATTTATTTGAGGGCGACGATGGACAGGCAATGCAACAAGTCGCTATTGATTTTTCTAAATTGATTTTATGTAATCAAGAAGATCAATGTCAGTTGAAAGTAGAAACATTTAACCATCCAGATTTTATGTATGTATCTTCTGAAGAAACAACAATTAAAAAAGACCAAATAGAGCAATTAGTACATCATATGAATCAACTGCCTATTGAAGGGGGTTACAAAGTATACATTATCGAGTCTTTTGAAAAGTTAACTATTCAAGGTGAGAATAGTATATTAAAATTTTTAGAAGAACCTCCAGATAATACGGTTGCCATTTTATTAACTACGAAACCAGAGCAAATTTTGGATACTATTCACTCAAGATGCCAGCACGTTTATTTTAAGCCGATTAATAAATTGAATTTTATTGACCGGTTAGTGGAGCTTGATATCACACGTCCTGTTGCAGAATTGTTAAGTACATACACAACGCAAATAGAGACTGCAGTTGCGTTAAATGATGAAACAGATTTAATGGCATTACGAAAAAGCATTATAAAATGGTGTCAGCTATTGTTGAAAAATCGTTCTATGGCATTAATAGCTATCATTGATTTATTAAAACATGCCAAAAATAAGCGATTACAATTATTATCATTAGCTGCGGTTAATAGTTTCTTTGAAGATATTATGCATGCTAAAGTAGGAATTGAAGATGAAATGATATTTCAAGATTTGCAGGGAGAAATTAAACAATATTCACAAAACTTAACATATAATCAGATAATTTTGATGTTTGACCAAATAACTGAAGCGCATAAAAAATTACATCAAAATGTAAATCCGACATTAGTATTTGAACAAATTGTAATAAAAGGGGTGAAATAATTATGAAAAACGTTGTAGGCATACATTTTCAGAATTCAGGTAAAATGGAGTACTATGCTCCAAAAAATTTCAACTTGAGTGTGGGAGATTGGGTCGTAGTTGAATCAAAAAGAGGATTGGAAATGGGCTACGTTAAATATGAGCCATTAAACGTAGCGGATGAAGACGTAGCATTGCCATTAAAGCAGATTGTGCGCATTGCTACGGATGAAGATATGATACAATATGAACAAAATACGTATGATGCAAAGCAAGCTTTCAACCTTTGTAAAGAAACGATTCAACAACAAAACTTAGAGATGCGTTTAGTCAATTGTGAATTTACTTTGGATAAATCAAAAGTTATTTTTAACTTTACTTCAGACGAACGTGTAGATTTTAGAAAACTAGTAAAAGTACTCGCACAAAGATTGAAAACAAAAATTGAGTTAAGACAAATTGGTGTCAGAGACGAAGCGAAATTATTAGGTGGCATCGGCCCGTGTGGTCGTTCTTTATGTTGTTCAACTTTTCTAGGCGATTTTGAGCCAGTTTCAATAAAAATGGCTAAAGACCAAAACTTATCTTTAAATCCTTCAAAAATATCGGGGGCATGTGGTCGTTTGATGTGTTGTTTGAAATATGAAAACGATTATTATGAGGAAGCACGTGCGCAATTACCAGATGTTGGTGATGAAATTAAAACACCAGAAGGTAATGGCAGAGTCGTAGGTCTAAATATTTTAGATATATCTATGCAAGTTAAGATAGAAGGTCTTGAGCAACCATTAGAATATAAAATGGAAGAATTAGAAACATTAAATTAGGAGGCCGTTACAACATTGAATCGAAGCGACATATTTGAAAAACTAGCTCATTTGGAGGAAAACATTAATCAGATTAATCATGACATGGTTAATTTGAAAAATCTTACAGTAGAATTAATTGAAGAAAATGTCGCCTTACAAATAGAAAATGAGAATTTAAAAACTTTAATAGATAAAGAAGAAAAAACTAAAAAAATTGAAACTGATAAAAAGAATCAACCTAAGCGCCCATTGCGCAGTAAAGATAACTTGGCAATGCTTTACAAAGAAGGATTTCATATTTGTAACGGAGAGTTGTTCGGCAAGCATAGAAAAGGTGACGACTGTTTATTCTGTTTAGAAGTATTAAGCGAATAGTTAAAATATAGCTTATAAAACGATAGAGAAATGAAATTGAGGATGAGAGAAACGATAGGCTTAGTTAATGAGCATCGTATGCTCATCCTCTTTTTTGGAGGTTGCAGAAAATGTTAATGGAAAATGAAAGGTTCGATTTTTTATTAAAAGAAAAGTTAAAAATTATACAAAATGATGAGGTGTTTTCTTTTTCAACGGATGCTTTATTACTAGCGCATTTTACTAAAGTTAAGAAAAAGGATATGATTATGGATTTATGCTCTGGTAACGGAATCATTCCTTTGCTACTGTCATATAAAAGCAATCAATTTATTGAAGGCATCGAAATACAACAACAACTAATTGATATGGCTGAAAGAAGCATTGCTCATAATCAATTGGAAAATAGAATTCACATGCATCATATGGATTTAAAACAAGCGCATCAATCTTTTAAGCCATCTCAATATAGTCTCGTAACTTGTAATCCGCCTTATTTTAAAGTGAATCAGCAATTTCAACATCAAAAGAATGCCCATAAGATAGCAAGACATGAGATAATGTGTACGCTAGATGATTGTTGCTTTGAAGCCAGGCACTTATTAAAAGAGGGTGGACGGTTCTTAATGGTACACCGTGCAGAACGTCTTATGGACGTCTTAAGCAGCATGAGACAATATCAAATTGAACCTAAAAAGTTATATTTTATTTACAGTAAACCAGGGAAGGTAGCGCAAACAATTGTTGTTGAAGGCAGAAAAGGTGGTAATCAAGGGTTGGATATACAGCAACCTTTTTATATTTATCATGAAGATGGCGCATATACTGAGGAAATGAGAGAAATCTATTATGGATAAGCATTTTATTTATATCGTTAAATGTAAAGATGGTAGTTTATATACGGGTTATGCAAAAGATATCACAAAACGCGTTGCAAAGCATAATAGTGGGCAAGGTGCCAAATATACTAAAATAAGACGTCCGGTAGAGTTAGTTTATCAAGAAGTGTATGATACCAAATCAGAAGCATTAAAAAGAGAACATGAAATCAAAACATTTTCTAGACAGGAAAAATTACAATTGATAAGTGAGGAATAAGATATGGGAATTTTATATTTAGTAGGCACGCCAATTGGCAATTTAGCTGATATTACATATAGAGCGGTTAATATTTTGCGTTCAGTTGATATGATCGCATGCGAAGATACACGTGTGACAAAAAAGCTGTGCACACATTACGAAATACATGCGCCTTTGAAGTCATACCATGACCATAATAAAGAACAGCAGACAGAGTATCTTATTCAACAATTAAATGAGGACGTTAATATTGCACTAGTTTCTGACGCTGGCCTTCCTTTGATAAGTGATCCAGGACACGAGCTTGTTGTCGCTGCTAGAGCAAAGGGTATTAGAGTGGAAACTGTGCCGGGACCAAATGCTGGATTGACTGCACTAATGGCGAGCGGGTTACCTTCGTTTACATATACTTTTTTAGGGTTTCTACCAAGAAAAGAAAAGGCCAAATATACTCTGCTTGAACAGCGAATGTTTGAAGACAGCACTTTGATTATTTATGAATCTCCACATCGTGTGAAAGATACGTTAAAAACAGTTCAAAAAATTGACGCTCAAAGATATGTGTCACTTGGCAGAGAATTAACAAAAAAATTCGAGCAAATCGTTACAGAGGACGTAGATACATTATTATTGAAATTAGATAAAGAAGAGATACCTACTAAAGGCGAGTTTGTCATTGTTATTGAGGGAGCTGTAGCAGACGAAGATACTTCTTGGTTTGAAGATATGTCGATAAATGAACATGTAGAATATTACGTAAATCAAAATATGAAACCCAAAGCTGCGATTAAACAAGTTGCTGAAGAAAGGCGTATGAAAACAAGTGAAGTATATGATATATATCATAATGTATAAATAGGCTTAATAAAAACGTCTTGAAAAAGTAAACATAATAATAAATTTTTTCAGTTTTATCAATAAAATCAAGCTAAAAACTCCCATAATATGCATGATTTATGGTAATGTAGATAAGATAGAGATTATTTATCATGTTTAAAATTGAGTGGAAAATAATTAAAGTAAATGACTCAAAATGATACTAAATTAGGCTTTTTAAATTGATTAATAAATATAAATTGATACTTATCTGCTTCATTGAAAATAAAAATAAATTTAGATATATTTAGAGTGAAAGAAACGAGGAGGAACATTGATGGCGAAAGAAACATTTTATATCACTACACCTATATATTATCCGAGTGGAAACTTACACATCGGTCATGCTTACACAACAACAGCTGGTGATGTAATCGCACGTTATAAAAGAATGCAGGGCTATGATGTTCGATATTTAACAGGTACCGATGAACATGGTCAAAAAATACAAGAAAAAGCGCAAAAGGCTGGGAAATCAGAATTAGACTATCTTGATGAAATGATTTCAGGTATCAAAGCGTTATGGGAAAAATTAGAAATATCAAACGATGACTTTATTCGTACAACAGAAGAGAGACATAAAGAAGTTGTTCAACAAATATTTGAACGTTTGTTAGCACAAGGTGATATATATCTTGGGGAGTACGAAGGTTGGTATTCAGTACCAGATGAAACTTATTATACTGAAACGCAACTTGTTGATCCAGTATATGAAAATGGCGCAATTGTTGGCGGGAAAAGTCCAGATTCTGGACACGAAGTTGAATTAGTTAAAGAAGAAAGTTATTTCTTTAATTTATCAAAATATACGGATCGCTTACTAGAATTTTATGATGAAAACCCAGACTTTATCCAACCACCATCTCGTAAAAATGAAATGATTAATAACTTTATCAAACCAGGCTTAGAAGATTTAGCAGTATCACGTACGTCATTTGATTGGGGTATACATGTTAAATCAAATCCTAAGCATGTTGTTTATGTGTGGATTGACGCATTGGTAAACTATATTTCGTCATTAGGTTATTTATCAGATGATGATAGTTTGTTTAAAAAATATTGGCCTGCAGATATTCATATTATGGCAAAAGAAATTGTTCGGTTCCATTCTATCATTTGGCCAATCTTATTAATGGCGTTAGATATACCGTTACCTAAAAAAGTCTTTGCCCATGGTTGGATTCTTATGAAAGATGGCAAGATGAGCAAGTCAAAAGGTAATGTGGTAGACCCTAACGTATTGATTGACCGTTACGGTTTAGATGCAACGAGATATTATTTAATGCGTGAGTTGCCATTTGGGTCTGATGGTGTGTTTACTCCTGAAGGTTTCGTTGAACGTACAAATTATGACTTAGCTAATGATTTAGGCAATTTAGTTAACCGTACAATTTCAATGGTTAATAAATATTTTAATGGTGAATTACCAGCTTATGAAGGACCTAAACATGAGTTAGACGAAGAAATGGAACAAATGGGCCTTGATACAGTGAAGACATTCCATGAAAATATGGACGATTTACAATTTTCAGTAGCACTTTCAACAATTTGGAAATTTATTAGTAGAACAAATAAATATATAGATGAAACATCACCATGGATTCTAGCAAAAGATGAAAGCCAACGAGATATGCTAGGGAACGTAATGGCGCATTTAGTAGAAAATATACGTATGATTGCGGTATTGCTAAGACCATTCTTAACAAATGCACCAAAACAAATATTTGAACAACTAAATATTAATTCACCTGGATTATATGAATTTAGTAGTTTAGCACAATACGGTGCATTAACTGAACCTATTATGGTTAGCGATAAACCTCAACCTATCTTCCCACGTTTAGATAGTGATGCTGAAATTGAGTACATTAAGCAATCCATGCAATCAGATAAAGTCGAAGAAACTAAAGAGGAAGTACCTAGTAAATCGCAAATCGATATTAAAGATTTTGACAAAGTAGAAATCAAGGCAGCAACAATCACTGATGCAGAAAATGTCAAAAAATCTGACAAATTATTGAAAATCCAAGTTGATTTAGATAATGAGCAACGTCAAATTGTTTCAGGTATTGCGAAATTCTATCAACCTGAAGATATCATTGGCAAAAAAGTCGCTGTAGTGACTAATTTGAAACCTGCAAAATTAATGGGTAGAAAATCAGAAGGTATGATTCTATCTGCTGAAAAAGATGGTGTGTTAACACTTATAAGTCTACCAAACGCAATTCCAAACGGTGCATTAATTAAGTAATTCTAGATTAAGGGAGCGATTTAAAATGCTAATTGATACACATGTTCATTTAAATGCAGAACAATATGACGAAGATTTAGAAGCGGTAATTGAGCGTGCAAGAGATAATGGCGTGGATCGCATGTTTGTAGTAGGTTTTGATACACTAACAATTGAACGTACTATGGAACTTATAGATGCGTATGACTTTATTTACGGTATTATTGGATGGCACCCTGTAGATGCGATTGATTGCACAGAAGAAAGATTAGAATGGATAGAAAAATTAGCAGCCCATCCTAAAGTGATTGGCATTGGTGAAACAGGATTAGATTATCATTGGGATAAATCACCTAAAGATGTTCAACAGGATTTGTTTAGAAAACAAATTGCACTTGCTAAACGCGTTAATCTGCCGATTATTATTCATAATAGAGAAGCAACACAAGATTGTGTGGATATTTTAAAAGAAGAACACGCCGAAGAAATTGGTGGTATTATGCATAGCTTTAGCGCTTCACCTGAAATTGCAGATGATGTTATCAATAAACTGAACTTCTATGTTTCTTTAGGTGGTCCAGTTACTTTTAAAAACGCCAAACAACCTAAGGAAGTTGCTAAACATGTACCATTTGATAGATTATTAGTTGAAACAGACGCGCCATTCTTATCACCACATCCTTATAGAGGAAAACGAAATGAACCAGCACGTGTCACTTTAGTGGCTGAACAAATTGCTGAGCTACGCGATGTTAGTTATGAAGAAGTTTGTCGTCAAACTTCTGAAAATGCAGAGCGATTATTTAAATTAAAAGCATAAAGATATTATGATAAAGATATCGGTCTGAAATATGGCTTAGTTGGTATATCAAATACTAAGTAGTAACCATAATTTGAGCCGGTATCTTTTTTATTTTTTGAATTTGAAGTAATTAAACGAAAGGTGTCACAATGAGTGAAAATTAATGAATTTATTGTAGTAGAAGGTAGAGACGATACTGAACGGGTAAAAAGAGCTGTCGAATGCGATACGATTGAAACGAATGGTAGCGCAATTAATGAGGATACTTTAAATGTGATTGCACAAGCATTTGAAACGCGAGGTGTGATTGTTTTAACTGATCCTGATTTCCCAGGTGATAAAATTCGAAACACAATTCAAAAATATATTCCAACTGTTAAACATGCCTATATTGATCGAGAAAAAGCAAAAAGTAAACGCGGTAAAATTGGTGTTGAACACGCACGAATTGAAGATATACAAAAAGCATTGATGCATGTGAGCACGCCTTTTGAAGAAGGCCATGAAAGTATAAGTAAAGATGTTCTGATTGACCTTGGCCTAATTATAGGTAAAGATGCACGTAGAAAACGAGAAGTGTTAGGTAGCAAACTTCATATAGGCCATTCTAATGGTAAACAATTGCTCAACAAGTTAAACGCATTTGGTTACACTGAAGAAGATGTTAGGAATGCATTAAATGATCATAAAGGAAGTGAATTATAAGTGGATAATAAGGATATCGCTACACCATCACGAACAAAAGCTTTATTGAATCATTATGGTTTTAGTTTTAAGAAAAGCTTAGGTCAAAACTTTTTAATCGATGTAAATATCATTCATAATATCATGGATGCAAGTGATATAGATGAAAACACTGGTATTATCGAAGTAGGGCCAGGCATGGGCTCATTGACAGAACAATTAGCAAAAAATGCAAAAAAAGTCATTGCTTTTGAAATTGATCAACGCTTGATACCAGTATTAAATGAAACTATGGCGCCATACCAAAACGTTACGATAGTAAATGAGGACATATTGAAAGCTGATATTGCACATTATGTGACTGAAGCGCTCGCAGATTGTGAGAAAATTTTAGTTGTTGCTAATTTACCGTATTATATAACGACGCCTATTTTATTAAACTTGATGCAACAGAAATTGCCTATTGATGGTTATGTCGTAATGATGCAAAAAGAAGTTGGAGAAAGATTAAACGCTGAGGTAGGAACCAAAGCTTATGGATCTTTATCTATAGTCGCGCAGTATTATACTGAAACGAGCAAGGTATTAACAGTTCCTAAAACGGTTTTTTTACCACCTCCAAATGTAGATTCAATTGTTGTGAAATTGATGAAACGCGATCAACCCATTGTCGAAGTAGAAGATGAGGATAAATTTTTCAAAATGTCAAAAGCTGCATTCGGACAAAGAAGAAAAACAATTAATAATAATTATCAAAGCCTGTTTACAAATGGTAAAGAAAATAAACAAATCATACTGGATTGGTTGGAATCTAGTAACATAGATCCGAGAAGACGCGGAGAAACACTTTCGATAAAAGAATTTGCACATTTATACAATGAATTGAAAAATTTCCCAGAATTGGAATTTTAAATTATTGACAACTGTGTCTCGCCTTGCTAAAATTGATGTTTATTTGACAAAATCACGCTAATTGTGTTATTATACAATGTGTAGCGAGGTGGAGCAATATGCCAAAATCTATTGGAGACATCAAAAATTCACTTGATTGTCAATTAGGAAATCGTATTGTACTGAAAGCGAATGGTGGACGAAAAAAAACGATTGAACGTAGCGGGGTTTTAAAAGAAACATACCCTTCTGTTTTTATTGTTGAGTTAGATCAAGATATTCATAATTTTGAGCGTGTATCTTATACATACACTGACGTTTTAACAGAAAACGTACAAGTTTCTTTTGAAGATGATAACCATCAAGAAGCAATTGCACACTAAATAAAAAGTAATGTAAAAGAGAAGTTTGGTTCTAGGAGCCACACTTTTTATTTTAAACTTTAATATGAGATTGATTAGAAAAAGGTATGTTGGTGAATAATCGCCAATATACCTTTTTTTGTAATGTGTGCCTGTCCTAATAAAAGAGATATAATTTTATATGAGTAAAAGAATATTGTAAAATAAATTGTTAACTGGTTTTTTTATACCATATGGATTGGAATACATAGTTAAAGATGCATAGATAATTTAAAGTATAAACTTAACTTTTTTTAAAAATTAGTAACTCATGCATAACAATATGTTAAAATCATTTTATTACCATATCGAATTGAAAGAGGGTGGGGAATATGATTTATGAGACTGCGCCAGCGAAAATAAATTTAACGTTGGATACACTCTTTAAACGAGATGATGGTTTTCATGAAGTTGAAATGATTATGACCACAATTGACCTCAATGATCGCCTATCTTTTGAATTACGTAAAGATCAAAACATAGTCGTGGACGTAGAACAAAGTTATGTTCCCTCCGATAGTAAAAATTTAGCTTATAAAGCTGCAGAGTTAATGAAAAAAAACTATAATTTAAAGCAAGGCGTTACAATTACTATAGATAAAAATATACCAGTGTCAGCTGGACTTGCAGGTGGTTCGACAGATGCTGCAGCGACAATGAGAGGGATGAACCGTTTATATAAGTTGAACAGGCCACTAGAAGAATTATGTGAATTAGGTATACAAATAGGAACCGATATCCCTTTTTGCATATATGGAAAAACTGCTTTTTGCAAGGGGAAAGGCGAACTGATTCGTTTTATGAACAGACCACCTTCCGCTTGGGCGGTTGTCGCTAAACCTGATTTAGGTATATCTTCTCCTGATATTTTTAGAAAATTAGACTTAACGCAAACACATGAGGTTTATACTAAAGCTTGTGAAACAGCTTTAGACACAGGTGATTATGAATTATTATGTAACAGTCTTTCGAACCGATTGGAACCTGTCTCAGGAAAAATGTATACAGAGATTTACAAAATAAAAGAAAATATGCTGAAAAATGGGGCGGATGGGGCTGTGATGAGTGGCAGCGGACCAGCAGTTTACGGATTGACCCAGAAAGAACGCCAAGCAAAGCATGTTTATAATGCAGTCAATGGCTGTTGCAATGAAGTATATGTTGTAAGATTATTAGGCTAGTGAGAAGGGATGAATTAAATGCGCTATAAGAGAAGTGAACGTATTGTTTATATGACACAATACTTGATGAATAACCCCAATAAATTAATACCACTAACGTATTTTGTACAAAAGTTTAAGCAAGCAAAATCATCCATTAGTGAAGACGTACAAATTATTAAAACTACATTTCAAAAGGAAGAACTTGGAACAGTGATTACTACGGCTGGAGCAAGCGGTGGTGTAACGTATAAACCAGAAATGAGTGAAGCAGAAGCAAGTGAAGTGATTGAAGAGGTGATTGAACTCCTTCAAGAAAAAGATAGATTATTACCCGGAGGTTATTTATTTTTATCTGATTTAATGGGGAATCCTACACTACTGAATAAAGTAGGAAAACTAATTGCAACGCTATATATGGACCAAGATTTGGATGCGGTCGTAACAATTGCTACGAAAGGTATTTCGCTTGCTAATGCAGTTGCAAATGTTTTGAATTTACCAGTAGTCGTTATAAGAAAAGATAATAAAGTTACAGAAGGTTCTACAGTTTCCATTAATTACGTTTCAGGTTCTACTAGAAAGATAGAAACGATGGTATTATCTAAACGTACTTTACCAGAAAACTCAAATGTTTTGGTTGTAGACGATTTCATGCGTGCTGGTGGTTCTATTAATGGCGTGATGAATTTAATGAATGAGTTTAAAGCACATGTTAAAGGGGTATCGGTATTAGTAGAATCAAAAGAAGTTAAGCAAAGACTAATTGAAGATTATACTTCCTTGGTTAGATTATCTGATGTAGATGAATACAATCAGGAATTTACAGTAGAAAAAGGCAACAGTTTAACTAAATTTACTTAAAGGAGCGGATCAACATCATGAAAGTGGTTAACACTTCAAAGGCACCTGAAGCATTAGGTCCATACTCGCATGCTACAGTAGTAAATGGGCTTGTATTTACATCTGGGCAAATTCCATTAAATTTAAATGGCGAAATTGTCAGCGACGATGTAAAAGAACAGACTAAACAAGTTTTAGAAAACTTGAAAGTTGTATTGAACGAATCTGGGGCACATATAGATTCAGTAATTAAAGCAACGATATTCATTGCTGATATGAATGAATTTCAAAATATAAATGAAGTCTATGGCACATATTTTGCAGAACATCAACCTGCACGAAGTTGTGTTGAAGTCGCAAGATTGCCTAAAGACGTTAAAGTTGAAATTGAAGTAATAGCTGAAGTGAAGTAACTAAAAGGATTTATAATTTTTGATGAAATTGTTAAGCTTCTAACAAAGAGATACTAGGGGGGCTCACTACATGAAAGTGACAGATGTAAGACTTAGAAAGATACAAACAGATGGAAGAATGAAAGCTTTAGTTTCAATTACGCTAGATGAATCATTTGTTGTACATGATTTAAGAGTGATTGAAGGCAACTCAGGTCTATTCGTCGCAATGCCAAGTAAAAGAACACCAGATGGTGAATTCCGAGATATCGCGCATCCAATTAACTCAGAAATGAGACAAGAGATTCAAGATGCGGTTATGAAGGTTTATGACGAAACTGATGAAGTTATCCCTGATAAAAATGCTCAATCATCTGAAGAATCAAATGATGAAGCTTAATACAAAGAGAAAAATATGATTTTAAAAGGATTGGATTTCCATTAAACGAAATCCAATCCTTTTATTTTGTTGAACTAAAATAAAAAATATAAAAAAATTAAATGAATTGCTATAATGAAAAGGTGACAAAATTTATATTTCTGTAATCGTAAATAAACTGTTAGCATTTCAATATGCTTTCGTGACGTTTTGATAATTGAAATCGTTTCATTTAAATTAATAACGGTTTATTTTCCAAAAAACATAACGATTAAAATGTATTTAGCGAAATTTTTTGTGTTTCATTTTCAGGCCCTTTTATATAGGCAAAGATGACAAATATAAATATGTATTTTTAAAAGAAAGTTATCTGATTTGTTTCTATTATATAACATTAGGGTTCTGAGCCTTGAAAGTGGCACTAGCGTTAAATTATAATAATATAGAAGTGTATAATTTAATGGAGGGTTACACACATGCAAAGACATGCAATAGTACTTGCAGCTGGAAAAGGTACACGTATGAAATCTAAAAAATACAAAGTACTACATGAGGTTGCGGGCAAATCAATGATTGAACATGTCGTTGATAACGTTAAACAATCTGGAGTAGAAAATCTTGTAACAATTGTTGGCCATGGCGCAGAAAGTGTAAAAGAAACGTTAGGAGATGTTTCTCTATATAGTTTCCAAGAAGAACAACTTGGCACCGCACATGCTGTTAAAACAGCTAGTGAACATTTAAGTGACAAACAAGGCACAACATTAGTAGTTTGTGGTGATACACCTTTAATCACTACAGGAACACTTAAGTCACTAGTTGAACATCATGAGAAAAACCAAGCTGAAGCAACGGTTTTATCAGCTACTACAACCAACCCTTTTGGATATGGACGAATCGTTCGAGACGAAAATGGCCGCTTGGTGAAGATTGTAGAACAAAAAGATGCCACAGAAATTGAACAACAAATAAATGAAATTAGCTCAGGTATTTTTGCATTTGATAATAAAGTACTTTTTGAAAAATTAGAGTTAGTAAAAAATGATAATGTTCAAAATGAATATTATTTACCTGACGTTTTAACTTTAATTTTAGAAGAACAAGGTAATGTTGGCATATATTGCACAGATGATTTTGACGAAATCATGGGCGTAAATGACCGAGTTATGTTAAGCGAAGCAGAAAAGGCTTATAGAAAACGTATTAATGCGTGTCATATGAGAAATGGCGTAACACTTATCGACCCTGCTACTACATATATAGGCGCAGATGTAGAAATCGCTGCTGATGTGATTATCGAACCGGGCGTTAAGTTAGCAGGTCGTAGCATAATTGGTGAAGATACGGTTGTTGGCCACAATACAGAGATTATAAATAGTAAAATTGGTGCTAATGTTACAATTAAACAGTCAGTAATCAATGAAGCGGTCATAGATGATCATGCCACTATTGGACCGTTTGCGCAGTTACGACCTGGTGCGGATTTAGGTAAAAACGTGAAAGTTGGAAACTTTGTAGAAGTTAAGAAATCGATTGTAAAAGCAGGTGCCAAATTGCCACATCTAAGTTATATAGGTGATGCAGAAATTGGCGAACGTACGAACGTAGGTTGTGGTTCCATTACAGTGAATTATGATGGCAAAAATAAATTCAAAACAATTATCGGTAATGACTCCTTTATAGGTTGCAATACTAATTTGGTAGCACCAGTAACCTTAGGTGATAGATCATTTATAGCTGCAGGTTCTACAATTACTGATAATGTGCCACAAGACAGTTTAGCATTAGCAAGAGCGAGACAAACAACTAAAGAAGGTTATCTAAAACAATAGCCATGATTAGATGGCCGTTCTATTCATTTGAAATTAACCAAAATGTTGGAATGACCTCAAACGATACTTTTATGTGGATAAATGTGATTTTGTCTACAAACGAAACTAATTGAATGAATTAATTGGAGGACTATAAATGTTAAACAATGAGTATAAGAATTCTGCTTTGAAAATATTTTCTTTAAAGGGTAACGAACCATTGGCCCAGGAAGTAGCAGATAATGTTGGGATTGAACTAGGAAAATGTTCTGTAAAACGTTTTAGCGATGGTGAAATTCAAATTAATATTGAAGAAAGCATTCGTGGCTGTGATGTGTTTATTATTCAACCAACTTCAAATCCAGTCAATTTACATTTAATGGAATTATTAATTATGATTGATGCTTGTAAACGTGCTTCAGCAGCGAATATTAATATCGTAGTGCCATATTATGGTTATGCACGCCAAGATAGAAAAGCGCGTAGTCGTGAACCAATTACTGCGAAACTAGTGGCGAACTTAATCGAAACTGCCGGCGCAGATCGTATGATTGCGCTAGATTTACACGCACCACAAATCCAAGGATTTTTCAATATGCCAATTGATCACTTAATGGGTGTACCAATTTTAGCAGAGTACTTTAAAAATGATACAGACATCGACCCTGAAGAATGTGTTGTAGTTTCTCCAGATCACGGTGGTGTAACAAGAGCACGTAAACTTGCAGATATACTTAAAACGCCAATCGCTATCATCGATAAAAGACGTCCTAAACCGAATGTAGCAGAAGTAATGAATATTGTTGGTGAAATTGAAGGCCGTACAGCAATTATTATTGATGATATCATTGATACTGCTGGTACAATTACATTAGCCGCACAAGCATTAAAAGATAAAGGTGCGAAAGATGTTTACGCGTGCTGTACGCACCCTGTATTGTCAGGCCCAGCTAGAGAACGTATTGAAAATTCAGCAATTAAAGAGTTAGTAGTTACAAATTCAATTCAATTAGATGAAAAACGTAAACCAGCTAATACTAAAGAATTATCAGTAGCAGGCTTATTAGCACAAGCGATTATACGTGTCTACGAAAGAGAATCTGTTAGTGTACTATTTGACTAATTAACCAAATAGATATATAATTATTCCGTTCGTGATTTCACGACTTAATAAACACTTGCAAGCAACATCATGTTGATGGGCAAGTGAGGGGTTCTTATTCAGATGATAAGAACAAAAAATGAAAGGTGGAAATAATATGGCTTCATTAAAGTCAATTATTCGTCAAGGTAAACAAACACGTTCAGACCTTAAAACACTTAGAAAAATTGGTAAAGTACCTGCAATCGTATATGGTTACGGTACAAAAAATACTTCAGTTAAAGTTGACGAAGTAGAATTTATCAAAGTTATCCGTGAAGTTGGACGTAACGGTGTTATCGAATTAGGCGTAGGTTCTAAAACAATTAAAGTAATGGTTTCAGACTACCAATTCGACCCACTTAAAAACCAAATCACTCACATTGACTTCTTAGCAATCAATATGAGCGAAGAACGTACTGTTGAAGTACCAGTTCAACTAGTTGGTGAAGCAGTAGGCGCTAAAGAAGGTGGCGTTGTTGAACAACCACTATTCGATCTTGAAGTAACTGCTACGCCAGATAATATCCCTGAGTCAATTGAAGTTGACATTAGTGCATTAGAAATCAACGATAGCTACACAGTAGCAGACATTAAAGTTTCAGGTGATTTCACAATTGAAAATGATCCTGAAGACTCAGTAGTTACTGTAGTTCCTCCAACTGAAGAACCTACAGAAGAAGAAATCGAAGCAATGGAAGGCGAATCAACAACTGAAGAGCCTGAAGTTGTAGGTGAAGATAAAGAAGAAAAAGAAGAAGAATAATTCTCTTAACCCCTTCTTTATGACACACGATTTCAATAAAGAAAAAATATCCTTATAAAAGCACCATGCTTAATTCGTTAAGCTGGTGTTTTTTTATGTTAATATAGTGAATGATATGATTACAAAAATGAGTGACATGATAAAGTTACAAAATAACAAAAATATATGACGATTAATAATTATTGGAGGTAACGTAATGAAATGTATTGTAGGTTTAGGCAATATAGGCAAACGCTTCGAGCAAACCAAACATAATATTGGGTTTGAAGTCGTTGATTATATGTTAGAACAAAACCAATTTAAATTAGATAAACAAAAATATAAAGGTGCTTATACCATAGAACGTTTAGCGGGTGAAAAAGTTATGTTTATTGAACCGATGACGATGATGAATTTATCTGGTGAAGCAGTAGGACCGCTGATGAAGTATTATGATATTGATGTAGACGATTTACTCGTACTATATGATGATTTAGATTTACCACAAGGTGAGATTCGCTTGCGACAAAAAGGAAGCGCTGGTGGTCATAACGGTATGAAATCGATTATACAATCTTTAGGTACAGATCAATTTAAACGTATTAGAATAGGAGTGGATCGTCCTTCCAATGGCATGTCTATCGTTGATTATGTTTTACAAAGGTTTACAAAACAAGAAATGGAAACAATGAATAAAGTAATAGAACATTCAGCACGTGCAGTAGAAGCATATATTGAAAGCGCTCGTTTTGATCATGTGATGAATGAGTTTAATGGTGAGGTCAAGTGAAATCAATAATTACAGAATATATTAAAGAAGATAAACGTTACCAAGAATTGAATGCAGTATTTGGTGAAGAAAATGTATTAGTAACAGGATTATCTAGTTCTGCCAAAGCGACCATTATAGCTGAAAAGTTTATTCACAGCCCTAAACAAATGCTTGTGATAACAAATAATTTATATCAAGCCGATAAGTTAGAAAGCGATTTGCTTCAATATATAGACGCTGATGATATATACAAATATCCAATGCAAGATATTATGACAGAAGAATTTTCAACACAAAGCCCTCAATTTATGAGTGAACGTGTGCGCACATTAACTGCGCTTGCTCAAGAAAAGAGAGGCTTGTTTATCGTGCCTTTAAACGGATTGAAAAAGTGGTTAACACCAGTTGAAATGTGGCAATCGCATCAACTTAGACTAGCTATTGGCGACGATATAGACGTTGATGAATTTTTAAATAAACTTGTGAACATGGGATATCGAAGAGAAAGTGTTGTCTCACATATTGGGGAATTTTCTTTACGTGGGGGGATTATTGATATATACCCATTGATAGGCATGCCTGTACGAATTGAACTGTTCGATACAGAAGTAGATTCTATTCGCCACTTTGATGTGGAAACACAAGGCTCAGAGGCTAATTTAGATCAAGTAGAAATCACAACGGCCAGTGATTATATCATTACTGATGATGTATTGAAACACACAAAATTAAAGTTAAAAGAAGCATATGAATATACGCGTCCTAAAATAGATAAATCAGTACGTAATGATTTGAAAGAGACTTATGAAAGCTTTCAGCTGTTTGAATCTTCTTTATTTGATCATCAAGTACTACGTAGGCTTGTAGCGTTTATGTATGAAGAACCTGCAACCATTATTGATTATTTCAAAGATGATGCCATAGTTGCTGTTGATGAATACAATCGTATTAAAGAAACAGAAACAAACCTGATTTCTGAAGCGGATGAATTTATGCAAGGTTTAATCGAGAGTGGTAAAGGGTTTATGGGTCAAAACTTTTTACAATATGATGGTTTTGAATCTTTATTAAAACAATATCCAGTCACGTACTTTACGCTATTTACTACGACCATGTCTGTAGAATTGAATGATATCATTAAGTTTTCTTGTAAACCGGTACAACAATTTTACGGTCAATATGATATTATGCGTTCAGAATTTCAGCGTTTTATTCAGAATGATTATACTGTCATCGTATTAGCAGAAACTGAATTAAAAAAAGAGCGCATCCAATCAATGTTAAATGAAATGCATATACCAACGTTTATCGATACACCAAGCCCACAGGTTGAAGGTGGTAGCGCAATTATCACTGAAGGTAGTTTGTCAGAAGGTTTTGAATTACCTTATATGCAGTTAGCCGTTGTAACAGAACGTGAGCTTTTTAAATCTAAGCAGAAGAAAAAAGCGAAACAACATAAAAAATTAACCAATGCAGAGAAAATTAAATCCTATCAAGATTTAAAAGTTGGAGATTTTGTGGTCCACGTGCATCATGGTGTCGGTAAATATTTAGGTGTTGAAACCCTTGAAGTTGGAGGCGTTCATAAAGATTATATCAAACTGCAATATAAAGGAACCGACCAATTATTTGTACCCGTCGATCAAATGGATCAAGTACAAAAATACGTGGCTTCCGAAGACAAGTCACCCAAGTTAAACAAACTCGGGGGCACCGAATGGAAAAAAACAAAAGCCAAGGTTCAACAAAATGTTGAAGATATGGCTGATGAATTAATAGAACTATATAAAGAAAGAGAAATGTCAGTTGGGTATAAATATGGGCCAGATACACCACAGCAAAATGATTTTGAAATAGATTTCCCTTATGAATTGACACCCGACCAAGGAAAATCGATTGAAGAAATTAAGCAAGATATGGAAGTTGAGCGACCAATGGACAGACTGTTATGCGGTGATGTTGGTTACGGTAAAACAGAAGTCGCCGTTCGAGCAGCGTTTAAAGCAGTTATGGAAGGTAAGCAGGTAGCATTCCTTGTGCCTACGACAATATTAGCGCAACAACATTATGAAACGTTAATAGAACGTATGCAAGATTTCCCAATAGAAATTCAACTCATTAGTAGATTTAGAACTACCAAAGAAGTTAAAGAAGTTAAAGAAGGTTTGAAATCAGGTGAGGTGGATATTGTTGTAGGTACACACAAACTATTAGGTAAAGATATCCATTATAAGGATTTAGGATTATTAATTGTCGACGAAGAACAACGATTTGGTGTGCGACATAAGGAAAAAATTAAATCACTTAAGGCCAATGTTGATGTATTAACACTAACAGCAACGCCTATCCCAAGAACGTTGCATATGAGTATGTTAGGTGTTCGTGATTTATCAGTGATCGAAACACCACCAGAAAATCGTTTTCCAGTCCAAACTTATGTGTTAGAACAAAATATGAATTTTATTAAAGAAGCTTTGGAAAGAGAACTTTCAAGAGATGGACAAGTGTTTTATTTATATAATAAAGTCCAATCGATTTATGAGAAACGAGAACAGTTACAAATGTTAATGCCAGACGCCAATATTGGCGTAGCGCATGGACAAATGAATGAACGAGACTTAGAAGAAACTATGTTGAGTTTTATCAATCATGAATTTGATATTCTTGTCACAACAACAATAATTGAAACGGGCGTAGATGTCCCAAATGCGAACACCTTAATTATTGAGGATGCTGACAAATTTGGGCTTAGTCAATTATATCAATTACGAGGACGCGTGGGACGCTCAAGTCGTATTGGTTATGCGTATTTCTTACACCCTTCTAATAAAGTGTTATCAGAAACTGCGGAAGAAAGATTACAAGCAATTAAAGAATTCACTGAATTAGGTTCAGGTTTTAAGATCGCTATGCGTGATTTGAATATTCGTGGTGCTGGTAACCTTTTAGGTAAGCAACAGCATGGGTTTATTGATTCAGTAGGCTTTGATTTATATTCCCAAATGTTAGAAGAAGCCGTTAATGAAAAACGCGGTATTAAAGAAGAAAAACCTGACGTACCAGAAGTTGAAATAGAATTAAATATTGATGCTTATTTACCAGCAGAATATATTCCAAATGAACAGGCTAAAATTGAAATTTATAAAAAACTGCGTAAAATTGAAACAAAATCACAATTGATGGACATTAAAGATGAGCTCATAGACCGCTTCAACGACTATCCTGTTGAAGTTGAAAGATTATTAGAAATGATGGAAATTAAAGTATATGCATTGCACGCAGGAGTAACACTAATTAAAGATATGGGTAAAAAAATTGAAATTGATTTATCTGAAAAAGGGACTACTGATATAAATGGTGAAACACTCTTTAAACAAACACAACCTTTAGGGCGTGCAATGAAAGTTGGCGTTCAAGATGGTAAAATGAAAGTGACGTTAAATAAAGGTAAAGCTTGGTTAGATAACTTAAAATTCTTAGCAAAATGTTTAGAAGAAAGTATGGTTATACCGGATGAAAACTAAATTTGACACACCAAATACTTTTAATGGTGTCGTTGTACTTACGATAGCACTTATTATCGTCAAGGTACTTAGTGCTTTGTATCGCGTTCCATATCAAAATATACTAGGGGACGAGGGATTATACGCTTACCAACAAGTTTATCCAATTGTAGCATTAGGCGTTATTTTAACAATGAATGCAATCCCAAGTGCTGTAACTCAAACTTTCGGTGTGAACGGTCAAGCCAGTCAATACACTCGCGTATTACTAAGTTTGCAATATATAGGTATTGTATTTTTCTTTCTAATGTTCATTTGTGCCCATTGGGTGGCACTACTGATGGGAGATATCAATTTAGCACCCATGTTAAGAGCGGCAAGTGTTAGCTTTTTATTTGTTGGTGTCCTCGGTGTATATCGTGGGTATTACCAGGCGCACCGACATATGAACACGCCAGCTATTTCACAGGTAATAGAGCAGTTTATTCGTGTAGCAATTATAATGGCTGCTATCGTGATGTTCGCAAGTCAGTCATGGGATATTTACCAAGCGGGTACATTAGCGATTCTTGGCTCTGCAATAGGTTTTTTAGTTTCAAGCCTATTTCTGATACAACGCAGACCATTTAAATTAACACGCACATATACAGGAAACCATGTAGCTTGGAAAAAATTAACGCTTGGAATTATCGTTTTTGCAGTAAGTCAATTGATTGTTATTGTATGGCAAGTAGTTGATAGCTTTACAATAATACGTTCACTTCAGTATATGGGCCTAGGTTTTGAAGCAGCTACAGTTCAAAAAGGAATTTTTGACCGAGGCGCTTCATTTATTCAGATGGGTTTGATTGTAACAACTACATTTTGTTTTGTGCTTATTCCACTACTGACTGATGCGATAAAAACGAAACAATATATGCGCATGAATCGTTATGCTAATGCGTCTATAAAGATAACCATCTTATTTAGTGTGTCAGCTGCCGTTGGTTTAATCAATTTGCTTCCAATCATGAACCATGTGTTTTTTAAAAACGATAGCTTAAACGGAACGCTTTCAATTTATATGCTTACAGTCATATGTGTGTCTCTCATAATGATGGATATTGCGTTACTACAAGTGAAAAATCAAGTGAGATTGATATTATTAGCGTTCTGCGCTGGCATTGTTATTAAAACGATATTAAACCTTGTGTTAATACCGCAACTTTCAATAATAGGCGCAAGTCTGAGTACTGTACTATCACTTATTGTATTTGTTTGGATATTGCATATCCAAGTATTAAAAGCGTATCATTTTCAAGCGATGCAAAAATTTATCTTTAAATTACTGCTCACAATGGTGATGCTATCGTTTGCCGTACAAATTGTATTACTTCTTATCCCAGGTGAAGGAAGAGTTGAAGGATTAGTTGAGTTAGCGATAGCAGCATTTATGGGCATAAGTGTGGTGATATTTGCTATTGTACGTCTGAATTTATTAAGCTTTAGAGAACTTAAGCATTTACCTTTTGGAGATAAGCTATTCCACATGAAAAGAGGGAAACGTTAATGACAAATAAAATCACAATTGTTGGGCTAGGCAATTATGGTGTAGATGATTTACCTTTAGGTATTTATAAATTTTTAAAACAACAAACGTTAGTATATACACGTACATTAGAGCATCCAGTTATTCAAGACTTAACGATGGAAGGTATTCAATTCGATAGTTTTGACCAAGCATATCAAAACAACCAATCCTTTGAAGAAGTGTATGAATCAATTGTGTCGCAATTAATAAGCGCTGTAAATGAACGCGACATTGTATATACGGTGCCGGGTCATCCGCGTGTAGCTGAAACGACGACAGTGAAATTAGAGCAATATGCCCAAACACATGCTGATGTTGAAGTTGAAATTTTAGGCGGAAAAAGTTTTATAGACGATATATTTGAAGCTATAAAAGTTGACCCGAATGATGGCTTTACCATGTTAGATGCAACAGATATACAAACTGAACAGCTGAATATCCGAACACATACATTGGTTACGCAAGTTTATAGTTCGATGGTTGCTGGCGATTTAAAAGTAACATTGATGGAACGCTATAGTGATGAACAAATGGTATATATTGTGGACGGAGCCAGAAACAACAAGGCCAACGTAATTGCCACGCCTTTATACGAATTAGACCATTATAGCGACGCTTTTAATAACATAACCAGTGTATTTATTCCGAAAGTTGAAAAAGAAGTAGCATATTATAGTGATTTTGACTACGCAGTTAGTATTATAGAACGACTTGTGGATGAGGAAACAGGCTGTCCATGGGATAAAGTGCAAACACATCACACGTTAAAACGTTATTTATTGGAAGAAACATTTGAATTATTTGAAGCCATCGATAATGAAGATGACTGGCATATGATTGAAGAGTTAGGAGATATACTTTTACAGGTGTTGCTCCATGCAAGTATAGGTAAAAAAGAAGGCTACATCGATATATACGAAGTGATTCAAAGTCTTTCAGAAAAAATGATACGCAGACACCCACATGTTTTTAATGATGCTAAAGCAGAAACGGAAGAAGATTTAAAAAATATATGGTCCGATGCGAAATCGAAAGAAGGAAAGAAACAACGTGTTAAGTTTGAAAAAGTATTTGCAGACCACTTCTTAGCGTTGTATGATAAAACCAAAAATATGTCATTAAGTGAAGCGGACTTAAAGCAAATTTTAGAGCAAGGAGGGAAAAGGGATGAGATTAGATAAATATCTTAAAGTTTCAAGGTTGGTAAAACGTCGTACGTTGGCAAAAGAAATCAGTGACCAAGGACGTGTCACTGTCAATGGATCAGTTGCTAAAGCAGGCACAGATGTTAAAGAATCTGACGAACTTGTTGTTCGATTTGGGCAAAAAGTGGTAACAATTAAAGTAACAGGATTAAGTGAACATGCAACGAAAGAAAATGCAAAAGGCATGTACGAATTAATTAAAGAAGAAAAAGTAAGTGAAATATAAATATAGAAAGAGAGGTGACAAGCAATTGAGTAAAAAAGTTGAAAATATAGGGAATACGTATACTTCATCAGAAAATAAAAAAAAGCAACAAAAACAAACGAGAAAACGTGTCATTCGCAGACGTATCACTTTATTTGGCGGTATCTTACTACTCATTATCATTATTTTATCTGTAATGCTTGTCACTCAAAAACAAAGTAATAGTGAAGATGCAGCCGAACGTCAACAAAAAGAACAAAAATATCAAAAACAACAAGATGAAGAATTAGCGTTGAAGGAGCAATTAAATAATTTGAATGATAAAGATTATATTGAAAAAGTTGCACGAGATGATTACTATTTAAGTAACGACGGGGAAGTTATTTTTAAATTGCCTAGCGATAATAAGTCTGACTCTAAATCTAAAGATAAAAAAGATAGTAAATAATTGAAATTAATTTTTTGCATCATTATACCATTGTTAATTTATGCAAACAGGCATATAATAGGATTAAAATCGAAACAAATCGGGAGGATTTATTTATAATATGTCAATCGAAGTAGGAAACAAGCTTAAAGGTAAAGTCACTGGAATTAAAAAGTTTGGCGCTTTCGTCGAGCTTCCAGAAGGAAAAAGTGGCTTAGTTCACATAAGTGAAGTTGCAGATAATTACGTTGAAAACGTAGAGGATCACTTATCTGTTGGTGAGGAAGTTGAAGTTAAAGTGCTTTCAATTGCTGATGACGGAAAAATTAGTTTATCAATTAAAAAAGCAAAAGATCGTCCACGTAGACCTCAAAACAAACCAAATCATAAACAATCTCAGCCTAAAGGTGAGGATTTTGAAAAGAAATTAACAAACTTCTTAAAAGATAGCGAAGATAAGCTAACTTCTATTAAACGTCAAACTGAATCTAGACGTGGCGGAAAAGGCACTAGACGCTAAAAAATATATAAAATAAGACTGTTCCCAAGAGAACTTAAATTAATTGCTTAAGTACAACATTTATTATGATTCTAAATTAAGTTTGACTTTAACAATATAAGACTGTTTTCTTGCTTAAGGAAACAGTCTCTTTTTTGTTGTATATAGACTTACCAATCGTACCAATAATTAGCGATACGGAGTACTTTCATATTATGATAAAGGAGGTAAGCTATGATGAAGATTAACACGGCCGGTTGGGATGGGCATCAACATATTGTGTTGGCTGTTTCTACAGGCATAGATAGTATGGCATTATTGCATCAATTAATAACTGATTTATCTCAAACATATCGTAAACTAACGTGCTTACATGTGAATCACCATATTCGCGATGTTGCAAAGGAAGAAGAAACATTTATAAAACATTTCTGTACTTCATACCAAATTCCCCTATACGTGCATCATTTAGACTTATCGAATGTCGTTGAGAAAGGGAATAGTATTGAAAGCATCGCTCGATTAAAACGCTACGAGTGGTTTGATGATATGATGGAAAAACTTGGCGCAGATATTTTATTAACGGCACATCATCAAGACGACCAAATTGAGACGATTTTTTATCGATTGATGACTGGGCGTTCCACTCGAAGTAGTTTGGGTATGTCGTATCTTACTGCAAGAGGGTCATATGCATTGTGCAAACCTCTGTTAGAAATAACTAAAGCTGAGATTCGAAATTACCAGCGCTTGCATGAAGTTCCTTATTATGAAGACGAAACGAATGCTGAAAATCAGTATGTACGAAATGATATTCGTAATCGTATTTTACCAGCAATAGAACGTAACTGCCATTTGTCGACAAAACAATTGTTAAAATTGAAAGCATGGCATGACACACAACTAGAAGACCTTAAAAAAGAAGCAAATCATTTTATTGAAATGTATGTTAAAGGTATTGCTAATAAGAGAGAAATAGTAATCCCAAGAGACTTATTTTCTAATTTAAATCATAATTTGAAAACAATCATATTAGATATAATTGTTTCGAAATTAGGTATATTAAAACCGATGACAGAAAAAATGTATGAATCTTGGTTCAGGCAAATTGAAAATCATGTAAGTCAATGCACATTATATACGACAGATAAATGGAATATTTATATCGCTTATGATAAATTTATAATAATGGCAAATTATAATGAATCTCTTGTGCCAATACAGATTCAACACCCAGGTGTATATAACTATGGTCATTATAGTATTGATATTACGAATGATTTTCCAAATGAGTGTTACCCATTACTCGTCAGAACAAGAAACGATGGGGATAAATTCAAACTAAATGGTGTACAAGGCCACAAAAAGGTTAGTAGGTTACTTATTGATTATAAAATTATACAAACCGAACGAAATCAGTTACCGATTTTAGTTAATGCAGATGATGAAATTATTGCGGTAGGTACGTTATATTTAAATAATAAATATAAAACATCTATTTTTATACGAAATATGGGAGAGGAATGAAAATATGCGAGATGATTTAAAAGAAGTGTTATTAGACGAGGCAGAAATAGAAGGCATATGCAAAGATTTAGGAGCGAAAATCACTGAAGCATACGCTGGTAAGCCACTTGTTTGCATAGGTATTTTAAAAGGTTCAGTAATGTTTATGACAGACCTTATTAAACACATCGATACACACCTAGCTATCGATTTTATGGATGTTTCTAGTTATCATGGTGGGACAGAGTCTACTGGTGAAGTACAAATATTAAAAGACTTGAGTGCTTCTATAGAAGGGAAAGATCTTTTAATTATCGAAGATATTTTAGAAACAGGGACAACTTTAAAATCAATTACAGAATTATTAGAATCAAGAAAAGTAAACTCACTTGAAATTGTAACATTGTTAGATAAGCCAAACCGACGCAAAGCAGATATCGAAGCCAAATATGTGGGTCAAAAGATACCAGATGAATTCGTTGTGGGTTATGGCTTAGATTACGCTGAGAAATACAGAAACCTACCGTTTATCGGCACACTTAAACCAGAAATTTATTCAAAGTAAGCAGTACAATTTAATCGGATGAAATATTGTTATATACTATAAAACGTAATTAGATAATATAAGTTAATATACATAGTGATGTTAACTTAATTGACTCGCCTATACATAAACTTTTAGAAGTTTAATAAAGCGTATGTTTTAACATTTGTATATCTTATCTAAAAAATTATTAAAGTAAAAAATTAACAAAGGTCTTAACATATGTACAAAAAGTATAATTACTGGCCTGAAACTTATGTATTGTGTTACAATTTTTGTTAGTTTTATTATTGAAGTAGGAGGAAACGACGCATGCAGAAAGCCTTTCGTAACGTGCTAGTTATCGCAATCATTGGCGTTATTATATTTGGTTTGTTTTCGTGGCTAAATGGTAACGGAAATATGCCAAAACAGCTTACTTATAACCAATTTGTTAAGCAACTGGATAAAGGTGAACTAAAATCATTAGAAATTCAACCTGAACAAAATGTATATATGGTAAGTGGTAAAACTAAAAATGATGAAGATTATTCTTCAACAATTTTATATAACAATGATAAAGAGCTTGAAAAAATAACAGACAAAGCACAAAATCAAGATGGATTGAAATTTACAGTTAAAGAAGAAGAAAAACAAAGTGTATTTGTAAGTATTTTAACTACATTAATTCCTGTATTAATCATTGCCTTATTATTTATTTTCTTCCTTAGCCAAGCACAAGGAGGCGGCGGCGGTGGTGGCCGTATGATGAACTTTGGTAAGTCCAAAGCTAAAATGTACGATAGCCAGAAAAAACGTGTACGCTTCTCAGATGTAGCGGGTGCAGAAGAAGAAAAACAAGAATTAATAGAAATTGTAGACTTCTTAAAAGATAATAAACAATTTAAACAAATGGGTTCTAGAATTCCAAAAGGTGTTTTACTCGTTGGGCCTCCAGGTACCGGTAAAACATTATTAGCGCGTGCAGTAGCTGGTGAAGCAGGTACGCCATTCTTCTCAATCAGTGGTTCAGACTTCGTTGAGATGTTTGTAGGTGTCGGTGCAAGCCGTGTACGTGACTTGTTTGAAAATGCTAAGAAAAACGCACCTTGTATTATCTTTATTGATGAGCTCGATGCAGTTGGTCGTCAACGTGGCGCTGGTGTAGGTGGCGGTCACGATGAACGTGAACAAACATTAAACCAATTGCTAGTTGAAATGGATGGTTTTGGTGAAAATGAAGGTATCATTATGATTGCCGCTACAAACAGACCTGATATTTTAGACCCGGCATTATTACGTCCAGGTCGTTTCGATAGACAAATCCAAGTCGGCCGTCCAGATGTCAAAGGGCGTGAAGCCATTTTACATGTTCATGCTAGAAATAAACCACTTGATGAAACAGTGGATTTAAAAGCAGTGTCTCAAAGAACACCTGGCTTCTCAGGTGCAGATTTAGAAAACTTATTAAACGAAGCATCATTAGTTGCAGTGCGTGAAGGTAAGAAGAAAATCGACATGCGTGATATAGAAGAGGCTACTGACCGTGTTATTGCTGGCCCTGCTAAAAAATCACGTGTTATTTCAGAAAAAGAACGTAATATTGTGGCGCACCACGAAGCAGGTCATACGATTATTGGTATGGTACTTGATGAAGCAGAGGTTGTCCATAAAGTGACTATTGTGCCACGTGGACAAGCTGGCGGTTACGCAATGATGTTACCAAAACAAGATCGTTTCTTAATGACTGAACCAGAGTTATTAGATAAAATTTGTGGCTTGCTAGGCGGACGTGTTTCTGAAGATATTAACTTCAACGAAGTATCAACTGGTGCTTCAAATGACTTTGAACGTGCAACACAAATCGCGCGTCAAATGGTTACTGAATATGGTATGAGTAAGAAACTCGGTACAGTTCAATTCTCAAGCAGTGGCAGTGGACAAGTATTCTTAGGTAAAGATATGCAAGGCGAACCAGAATACTCTGGTCAAATTGCTTATGAAATCGATAAAGAAGTCCAACGTATCATCAAAGAGCAATATGAACGTTGTAAAGACATTCTTTTAGAACATCAATCACAATTAATTTTAATTGCAGAGGCTTTATTAAAAGAAGAAACATTAGTTGCTGAACAAATTCATTCACTATTCTATGATGGTGTACTTCCTGAAGTGGATTATGATGCAGCGAAAGTTGTGAGTGATCAAGAAAAAGAATTTAAAGAAGGTAAATACGGTAAATCTTATGAAGATGTCCGTAAAGAGCAACGAGACATCGGTAATAAACAACAAGAAGAAGACCGCAAAGAAGAAGAAGATATCGATAAAGAAAAAGAAGAAAGACAACACGACGGCGATGATGATTCTGATGAAGACACAGGTCATGAACAACCGCCGAACATTGATAAACCAAGCAATCCAAGCGATCCTAATGATCCAAGCAATAGAAATTAATAACTGAACGAAAAGCTTCTTTCTGCTATCATATTGATGTAGAAAGAAGCTTTTTATGGTTACTTATTTTTTAAATAAACATTATAAACAGATATGTAGCAATTTTTTGCCTGAACAATTACAATAAATTGCATTGATAAAAAGTAGTAAAAAGTTCTAAATGAAAACTAAAAAATGAATTTAAACATTAAAATAAATCAAAGGAGTAATTACAGAAATGACAAACGATTATATTGTTAAAGCATTAGCTTATGGAGGACAAATAAGAGCATATAGTGCCTTAACTACAGAAAGCGTACAAGAAGCGCAAACAAGACATTATACTTGGCCAACAGCATCTGCAGCACTTGGCAGAACAATGACTGCTACATTAATGATGGGGGCTATGCTTAAAGGAGAACAAAAATTAACAGTTACCGTGGATGGCCAAGGCCCGATTGGAAAAATCATTGCTGATGCAGATGCTAATGGCCACGTGAGAGGATATGTAACAAACCCACAAACACATTTTCCTTTAAATAACGTAGGTAAATTAGATGTTGGCCGTGCGGTAGGCAGTAATGGCGCATTAACAGTAGTAAAAGATGTTGGCTTGAAAGACTATTTTTCAGGTTCAAGTCCACTTGTATCCGGTGAATTGGGGGATGATTTCACTTACTATTTTGCTAAAAGTGAACAAACACCCTCATCTGTTGGTTTAGGTGTACTAGTAAACCCTGATAATTCTATCAAAGCAGCTGGCGGTTTTATTATTCAAGTTATGCCTGGTGCTGAAGAAGAAACGATTAATAAGTTGGAAGAAGTTATCAATAACATGACGCCAGTTTCTAAATTGATTGATCAAGGCTTAACACCTGAAGAAATTCTATTTGAAGTACTAGGAGAAGATAATGTACAAATTTTAGAAAATATGCTTACAAGTTTTGAATGTAATTGTGGTCATGAAAAATTCTTGAATGCAATCAAAGGCCTCGGCCAAGCTGAAATAGAAAGCATGATTAATGAAGATCATGGCGCAGAGGCAGAATGTCACTTTTGCAGAAACAAATATCAATATTCAGAAAGCGAATTACAGGAATTATTAGAAAAGATGCAATAATTGCTATAAAATAGAAGTGTAACAGTAGCATATTATAAAAATATTGCAATATTCAATCTTCTTAGTTGTATTCAAAACAAAATCTGATAAAATGAAAAGTATATCCGATAGAAAAAGTAGGTTTTAGACTTTTTAATGAAAAGGAGCAATACTTATGACAAATAAACCAGTAAATAATATCGTCGAAATTATTGGCAATACGCCGGTAGTTAAATTAAATAATGTGGTGGATGAAAATTCAGCAGATGTTTACGTAAAACTAGAGTACCAAAACCCAGCGGGCTCAGTTAAAGACCGTATTGCCTTAGCGATGATTGAAGCAGCCGAAAAAGAAGGTAAGATTAAACCAGGTGATACAATTGTCGAACCAACGAGTGGTAATACAGGCATCGGATTAGCTTTTGTATGTGCTGCTAAAGGTTATAATGCAGTATTTACGATGCCTGAAACAATGAGCCAAGAGCGTCGTAATCTATTGAAAGCTTACGGTGCAGAAGTGGTTTTAACACCAGGGGCAGAAGCGATGAAAGGTGCTATTAAAAAAGCGAAAGAACTAAAAGAAGAATACGGTTATTATGAACCACAACAATTCGAAAACCCGGCTAATCCACGCGTACATGAATTGACAACTGGTCCAGAATTGGTCGAACAGTTTGAAGGAAAAACAATTGATTCTTTCTTAGCAGGTGTTGGTACTGGGGGTACATTGACTGGTGCCGGTAAAGTATTGAAAGAAAAATATCCTGATATTAATCTTGTGGCGATTGAACCAGAAGATTCTCCTGTACTAAGTGGTGGAGAACCTGGTCCACATAAATTACAAGGCTTAGGGGCTGGTTTTGTACCAGACACACTAGATACAAATGTTTATGATGAAGTAATCAAAGTTGGTAACGAAACAGCAATGGATATGTCTCGTAAAGTTGCTAAAGAAGAGGGTATCCTAGGTGGTATTTCTTCTGGTGCAGCAATTTATGCAGCTTTAGAAAAAGCTAAATCATTAGGTAAAGGTAAAACAGTAGTCACTGTATTACCAAGTAATGGTGAACGTTACCTTTCTACACCGTTATATTCATTTGAAGATTAAATTTTATTTTTCCTAACCGGTCGTGTATATACGCGATCGGTTTTTTTAGTATTAATAATCGTTCAAGGAAAACAATTGGTTGATTTTATATTGAAATGCAAAAGTCAATTAAATGACCACTAGGTTTCTTTTTAAAAATGAGCATCTCGTTAATTGTTTCTTATAAATGGTTTAAGCATTGTTTACTGAAAAAAATAATAATTAGCGTTATTATAGAATAGTAATTATAATGCTAATGGAGCATCTAAGCGTGAAAGGAAGAAGTGACTATGGCACATACAAAAATTATGGGCATATTAAATGTGACCCCAGATTCATTTTCTGATGGCGGTAAATATAATTCTGTAGAAAAAGCAATCAAAAGAGCTGAAGAAATGATTGATGAAGGTGTAGATATCATAGATATAGGCGGTATATCTACACGTCCAGGCTATGAAGAAATTAGCGTGACAGAAGAATTGGAACGCGTAATTCCTGTTGTAAAAGCGTTAAATCAATTTGATATTCAACTTTCTATTGATACATATAGAAGTGAGATTGCAGAAGCTGCAATGAAATTAGGCGCAACTATGATTAATGATCAATGGGCTGGTTTGTATGACGAAAAAATATTCGACGTTGTAGCCAAATATGAAGGTGAAATTGTACTGATGCATAATGGTGATGGTCAGAGGTCAGAACCTGTTGTGGAAGAAATGCTCTTATATTTATTAAAACAAGCTAACAAAGCGGAAATGGCTGGCATTCCTCAAGAGAAAGTTTGGGTTGACCCGGGTATTGGTTTTGCTAAAACCAGAGAAGAAGAACAAGAAGTAATGGCTCGATTAGATGAATTAGTAGCTACAGACTATCCTGTATTATTAGCGACGAGTAGAAAAAGATTTATTAAAGAAATGGTTGATAAAGATACCAAAGCGACTGAAAGAGATGAAGCGACAGCAGCCACGACTGCATATGGTATAATGAAAGGCGTTAAAGGTGTAAGAGTGCATAACGTTGTACTCAATGCTCGTTTAGGACAAAGTATGGATTATTTAAAGGAGAATGAGTATGCACGATACAATCTTTCTTAATGGTATGAAGTTTTATTGTTACCATGGCGCTTTACCAGCAGAAAATGAAATTGGCCAAATATTTATTGTAGATGTAACAATGAAAGTGGATTTGAGTATTGCTGGTAAAACTGATCAAGTCACTGATACAGTTCACTATGGTGATATATATGATGAAATTAAAGCAATCATGGAAAGTAAACCAGTAAATTTAGTAGAGCATCTAGCTGAACGTATTGCAAAACGTATAAATTCACACTATAATCGTGTAATGGAAACGAAAGTTAGGATCACTAAGGAAAATCCTCCTATACCAGGTCATTATAATGGTGTAGGTATAGAAATAGTGAGGGAGAATTTCTAATGGAATATGCATATTTAGGGTTAGGAAGTAACGTTGGAGAAAGAGAAGTACAACTTAAGAAGGCCATTCGTATTTTGAATGAAAAAGATGGCATCCATGTAACGCAAATATCGCCAATATATGAAACTGAACCTGTTGGGTATGTCGACCAACCTCAATTTTTAAATCAATGCATTGAAATTCAAACGTCACTAAAACCACACGCCTTATTGAACGCATGTCTTGATACAGAGCAACAACTGCACAGAGTGAGAGATATACGATGGGGCCCTAGAACTTTAGATGTCGATGTTTTATTATATGGTGATCAAGTCATTGAAGAAGATGATTTGATTGTGCCGCATCCACGCATGTTGGATCGCTCATTTGTGCTTATCCCATTAAATGACATCGCATCAGATTGTATTGTGCCACTCACTAATAAAAAGGTGGGTAATTTAGTGACAACTGATAACTCAGTTAAGAAGTATCAAAATTGAGAGGTAGATAGAGCGTAATTGCTCAGAAGTATGAGTTGAGCTTTGAATCATTTATTATGTGTTGGTACAAACTAAACAACTTGTTGACGTGTTTTCTACAAAAGATGAATTTTTAATCCCTTTATTACTTTTGCAACGTCTAGTAGAATTGAAAAGAGAAAAAAGTTGTCATAATGAGAATGTGTAAATATGTATCCAGCGTATTTAAATTTTTTCATAGTAAGACAAAGTTAGAAATGTTTTAAATCAAAAAGAAACTAAATAAGAAATGATATAGATGATTCACAATTTCTAACAATAAGTAAAAAATAAAGAAACTAAAAATGTGGAACAAGAAGCATAAAGGAGAGAAAGTTATGTCAGAAGAAATGAACGACCAAATGCAAGTACGTCGTCAAAAAATGCAAGAACTATATGATTTAGGTATCGATCCGTTTGGTCAAAAATTTGAAAGAACTTCAATGGCTACACCATTACATGAAGATTGGGACCAATTTACAAAAGAAGAATTGCAAGAAAAAGAAGAAGAGAGCCATGTTAGCATCGCTGGACGTGTCATGACAAAACGTGGTAAAGGTAAAGCTGGTTTTGCACATGTACAAGACCTATCTGGTCAGATTCAGATTTACGTAAGAAAAGATCAAGTGGGTGATGAGCAATTTGATATTTGGAATTCAACAGATTTAGGAGATATAGTCGGTATCGACGGAGTAATGTTTAAAACTAAAACAGGTGAGTTGTCAGTTAAAGCTAAATCATTTGTCCTTTTAACTAAAGCATTACGTCCATTACCAGACAAATTCCATGGTTTACAAGATATAGAACAACGTTATCGTCAACGCTATCTCGATTTAATTACAAATCAAGATAGCACAAAAACGTTTATTAACCGAAGCAAAATTTTACAAGAGATGCGTAACTATTTAAACCAACAAGGTTTCTTAGAAGTAGAAACACCGATGATGCATCAAATAGCTGGTGGTGCTGCTGCTAGACCATTTGTAACACATCATAACGCATTAGACGCTACGCTTTATATGCGAATTGCAATTGAACTACACTTAAAACGCCTTATCGTAGGCGGATTGGAAAAAGTATATGAAATTGGTCGTGTGTTTAGAAATGAAGGCGTATCTACACGTCATAACCCTGAATTTACGATGATTGAACTATATGAAGCATATGCAAATTATCATGATATTATGGATTTAACGGAAGATATGATCAGACACATTTCCAATAAAGTATTAGGTACTGCCAAAATTAATTATGGTGAAGATGTAATTGATTTAGAATCAAACTGGAAACGAATCCATATGGCAGATGCAGTTAAGGAGACTACCGGTGTAGACTTCTATAACGTACAAAGTGATGAAGAAGCAAAAACACTCGCAAAAGAACATGGGGTCGAAATCACCGGTAATATGAAATACGGACACATTTTAAATGAATTCTTTGAACAAAAAGTAGAAGAAACATTAATTCAGCCAACATTTGTATATGGACATCCTATCGAGATTTCACCATTAGCTAAGAAAAATCCAGAAGATCCTAGATTTACAGATCGTTTCGAACTGTTTATTGTAGGCAGAGAGCACGGCAATGCATTTACAGAATTGAATGACCCTATCGATCAAAGAGAAAGATTTGAAGCTCAACTAGTCGAAAAAGAAGAAGGCAATGACGAAGCACATGAAATGGACGAAGATTTTATTGAAGCATTAGAATACGGTATGCCTCCAACAGGCGGTCTAGGTATCGGTATTGATAGATTGGTTATGTTGCTTACAGATTCAGCTTCGATTCGTGACGTGCTATTATTCCCATACATGAGACAAAAATAAGCCGTTTATATAAAAAACGTATCACAATTAAATAGAAACAAGAAACTAGGTCAGTATATATTGTATAATAGGGGGATAACTGATCTAGTTTTTATATTATTAATAGGGAATAAATGTAATTACTGTTATTAATTATTAGATATGTTAATATTACTTTAATTAATTTTTGTAATAAGAAACATTTGGGACATAAATGCCTATTAAAATATAAAAATATACTAAAAAAGGTTTGGCATTTAACATATTCATATGATAAGATTATTCAAGTCGAGTTGAGGAAACGAGACATTGAAATCTTAAATATAAAGTTTAAAAATAAAAAACACAAAAGTTATTGACTAATAACGAAAAATGAAGTAATATATAAAAGTCGTCAAATTCAAGAGAAAGCAACAGAGTCTTATGTAAATGATTTTTAAAGAAATTTTAAAAATAGTGTAAAATTGACCGTTGCAATTATTTGATAAAACGTGTATCATATATTGAGTAAGTTATTTTGTCTGGTGGCAATGGCAAAGAGGTCACACCTGTTCCCATGCCGAACACAGAAGTTAAGCTCTTTAGCGCCGATGGTAGTTGGACTTACGTTCCGCAAGAGTAGGACGTTGCCAGGCTTTATAATAATCATGTGGAGGATTAGCTCAGCTGGGAGAGCATCTGCCTTACAAGCAGGGGGTCGGCGGTTCGAACCCGTCATCCTCCACCATCTTTTAAAAATGAATAGCCGGCCTAGCTCAATTGGTAGAGCAACTGACTTGTAATCAGTAGGTTGGGGGTTCAAGTCCTCTGGCCGGCACCATCTTTGAGCCATTAGCTCAGTTGGTAGAGCATCTGACTTTTAATCAGAGGGTCAGAGGTTCGAATCCTCTATGGCTCATCCAGTTTCAATTTGCAGAAGTAGTTCAGCGGTAGAATACGACCTTGCCAAGGTCGGGGTCGCGGGTTCGAATCCCGTCTTCTGCTCCATTATATTGCCGGGGTGGCGGAACTGGCAGACGCACAGGACTTAAAATCCTGCGATGAGAGATCATCGTACCGGTTCGATTCCGGTCCTCGGCACCATCATTTTAATAGAGCGCCCATAGCTCAATTGGATAGAGTACTTGACTACGAATCAAGCGGTTATAGGTTCGACTCCTATTGGGCGCACCATTTTAAAATGCATATTATAATAAATACGGGAAGTAGCTCAGCTTGGTAGAGCACTTGGTTTGGGACCAAGGGGTCGCAGGTTCGAATCCTGTCTTCCCGACTCTTATAAAACTATGGGGGCTTAGCTCAGATGGGAGAGCGCCTGCTTTGCACGCAGGAGGTCAGCGG
>ENA-OWLX01000033-OWLX01000033.1-metagenome-genome-assembly--contig:-NODE-33-length-39857-cov-12.117733_pt1 | contig 39857 bp, 52 predicted proteins | sample MGYA00245351_ERZ651106 | MGnify/ENA primary metagenome ERZ651106 (study PRJEB26857, sample SAMEA4031768) | metagenome | biome: human; feature: oral; material: saliva | place: Philippines | collected 2014... | reverse complement strand
ATAATTTTATAATTTTCTTTTTTATATTATAGTTAGTGTAAATGAAAATTTTCTTTTGATGTTGGTTGCGTTTCACATATTCGGCTAAAGACCGAGTATTTATCACGCAACAGCTCTTATATAGAGTTGTACAAAAGATCAATAATTTTTTAAATTAAAGTCTACCAACCAGGTATTCGTAATCTATTACTGTACTTTTGATTTACGTATTCAACTTTAAAACCTTTTTCTTTTAAAAAGTCTTCAGCTTTTTCACATACATCCTTGAATTTCTGAAAATTAGAAAATTCGCTGTCTATTACGATATCATAACAGTCTTCAGTTGGACAAATACTTAAAACCTTAGGTAGATTTTGTTGTACAATTTCTAAAAATCGGTCTTGACTATTATGCCAATAGTCATATTTCGCGTTTCTAACATCAACGAGTGTTATATTATCTCTTTGTTTCAACTTTTCTAATTCTCGATTTATAATAGCGTTTGCGCAACCAAAAGTATCTGGCATATATTAATCCTCCTGTACTGAAAAGATATCTTCAATTACCTTTTTTAACTCTGGATCATTTTGATACAAAGATCGTCGTTCATTTATAGTTAAACCAACAAGTTCGTGACTTTCATAATGAATCCATGGATTATTTTCTGGTTTGTCTATCTGAATTAAATTCGAATAATAATCTGGTACAAACAGGGGTTGAGGTTGGTATGATCGTAGTTTATAATCATGAACACAAATTTTTAAATCAGATCTCTCAATACCTTTCGAAAGAAGCGTTTGACCTAATGCAGTTAAAGTTCTACCGGAATCCCATAAATCATCAATCAAAAGAATTTTATCACCTGGTCGTAACCAATCCGGATTATATGTCCAACCATCAATTCGAACATTTCCAGTAGAATCTGTACTATAATCTGAATAGGAGTGAGCAACAACCCCCGCATATAGAATAGGTTTATGTGTTTTAGGTAACATCAACTTAAAACACTCACTAATACAATTTGATAATATTGTTCCACCTCGTAAGGCCGTATAGATTATATCTGGAACAAAATTATCTTGAAAATACATTCTATGAGCTAACTTATATGCATCAGCTCTAAGTGTTTCAAAGGATACAAACTGTTTCAAAACTATCTCTCCTTTTCCTTAAGCGCAGCTATTCGAGTCCGAACATCTTTTAAGCTTCGTTGAAGTTTTTTATAATGGTTAATAGTTTCATTGTACTGAACTTTTCTTTTGACATATACTGAATATGTTTCAAGTTTTTTAATATCTTTTGTTTTTGAAACGCAAGTATTCTTGTATAGATTTTTAGCTTTCATATATAATTGAAACGTTTCTGGTAATTCTACAGCCTTTAATCTTTGAAGACTTTTAATAATTTCTATCTCTGTTTCAAAAATCTCTGTCTGTTCATATTCAATACAATCTTGTTCTGTCTCGAACTTTGTTCCATCGAAAGCTTCATATAAAACAATCTTTTTCATACACTCTCCTCCTTTAACCTACAAGATCTTCTCTTAAAAGAACTGGTTCTATTTTAGCTACAACAATATCTTCTGGATTTATTTTTTGTAGAAGTAGTCTACTTTCTTTTTTTGCTTTTTTATAATCCTCAAATAATTCAACGTGATTAACCATATTTCTTTGAGTATAATCGTCTACTCGAGTTACTTGTGATCGTGTTAGGTATTGTATCGTTAATTGATATTGAACTAAGGGAATCATATAGTAATTATAGAGTATTTATCATTATATCGTCTCAATAAGAAACTCAATTTCTTCGGAGTGTTTACGATCGGCTAACAAGTCTTCATAATCTTTTGTAATATCTGTTAAACTTTGGGTACCTGTACTTATAACTCTTTTTAACTCCATCTGTTCTTTTATAATCATATCAAGTCTTTTTTGAATTTCAAAATTTAAAGCATCTACCGCAGTTTTAAAAAAGACTTGATTTAATTTTTTAGAACTAACGCAAGATACCTCATTCGTACGGAAACTTAAAAGGCGGTAAAAAGTATCAAATCCATCAATATCTACATGTACAATTGTATACAAGTCTATAACAGCTTCATCCTGTTTATTAGGAAAAACCGCTTTAAAAAAGATGTCACCAGTTTTAAAAGCTGAATTTAAAAGGTTCTTTAAAATCATCAATTGAGAATCTGTTAATTGAATATGTAGAATCGGTTCTGAACCAAAGATAACTCTTAGTAATTGAATGTTGTCGTCTTGTAGATCTTGAATAAGTTTGTATACACTTATATTTGAGGGAACATGAATCTCATATTGATTTAAAGACTCATCTACCGGAAAACATTTATACTGACCAAAGTAGTTTTTCATAATAGAAACCTCACGTATCTTTAAATAAAATATAGTGTATTGCCCGGTTACAACTTTTAGATTTTTTTTGACGAGATTCTTTTAAATCAAAAACTATATTTTATATAATACTTAAGGAGAAATCTTTTGAATATTTCAGACTTTCTAAACACAGATTATAATGCGGCGGCGTTGTATATTTTATATAGAAACACTGCGTCATATATAGATGGTTTAAAAAATGTAACTCGTAAGGTTATCTATACAGTTAAAAAGGGAACTGTTACTAATCCCATAAAAGTTACAGCATTAGCTTCAAAAACAATTGAAAATGCCGAATATTTACACGGGGAGGGTGGTTGTCAAGGAGCTATTGTAACCGCAGCAGCAGACTATTGCGGCTCTAACAATTTACCTGTATTAAAAGGAGTTGGATCTTTTGGAACTCGTTTTTCACCCACTGCTTCAGCTCCTAGATATATTTTCGCAGGTCCTACAGACTATTCAAAATTACTTTTTAGAAAAGAAGATGAAATCAATTTGATTAGTCAAGAATTTGAAGGTAAAGAAATCGAACCAATGTTTTATGTTCCAACTCTTCCTTTAATTTTAATTAATGGTACAGAGGGTATTGGTGTTGGTTTTGCTTCAACAATTTTTCCAAGGTCTGTTGAAAATATTATTAAATTAACTCGAGCCACGATTAAAAAAGAAAAGATGCAAAAGAAATGGTTATACCCGTCGTGGAGGGGTTTTAGAGGTTCCGTTGAGTATGTCGAAGGTTCTTGGATTTTAAAAGGTCTTGCGACAATTGATAATAAAAAGGTATTGATAGATGAACTTCCTATTACCTGGGATTTAGGATCCTATAGAAAACATTTAAAAGGTTTAAAAGAAAAAGGAATCATTCAACGGTTTAATGATTTTGCAGAAGATGAACATTTTAAATTTGAAGTTATTCTAACAGATGACGAGCTTAAAAAATCAGAAGATTTAATATGGAAAGATTTAGGTCTTGTAAAATCAATGACAGAAACATTAACTTGTTTTGATGAAAATAACAAGATTCGAGAATACAACAGTGTTGAAGAAATTTTTAACGATTACTATAAAATAAAAATTAAGTATTTAAAATTAAGAATTAAATCTGAATTAATTCGATTAAAAAAAGAAGAGTCTGAACTTGAAGAAATGTATAAGTTTATTCAAGAAATAATTAAAGGAACAATTGTTTTACAAAAAAAGAAAAAGTCGGTTGTTGAAGATGAATTAAAACAAAAAGGTTATACGATTATAGACCGTTTAATAGGTTTACCATTATATTCAATTACCGAGGATAAAGCAAAAGAGATTGAAAAGAGGTGGAAGGACAAAATTGTGGAACGTAAAAACATGGAACAAGAAACTCCTGAAAACTATTGGTTGAAGGATATTCGAGAATTAGAAAAGGTCTTAATTGAAACAGGTTACTTAAAATGTTAATCTCAGAACAAAAACATACAAACTTAAATCGAAAATACTATCACGGAAAGGTTTTAGATAAAAAAGGAAATGAATTTTATTTAACCACACGGTTCGCGTACGCTTTTATATACGCGAATGGTATTTTAGGAGATGTTGAAGAATATACCTTAAAACAAACTGCGGACATTTTTAATACTCAAAGTAAAACAGATGAAGGAAACTTAAGAAAGTATTGTCAGAAATACGAACCAAAACTTTTGTCGTATATTCCGTCCTTAAAGTACAACGACTGGACATCCTTAGGAGATCCTCGATTAAAAGTCGCATTTATATATATTATTAAAGATCTAGGATATGATGGATTTTTTAATTTTGAAATCGATAAAAAGTCTTTACAAGACATGGACTTTAGTATTCAGAAAAGGTTTCAACCGTATCAGAACTCTCCTTCAATTGCAGTCTTTAATAAAAAGGTTTTAGAATTAAAAAAAGTTTGGACAAAATCAAACTTTACAAATAATAAATATTTCATAGAATTACGAGAAGAAGAATTACAAATAATTGAAAATACAAACTTCTCTTGGCAGAGTCGGGGACATTCTAAAAAAGAAATATTTAATCACTTAAAACAGATAATTTTAACTATTCCTATATCTGAATTATATGATCTATTAGGAGATTATCCCGAGAAACAACTTCAAGAGTACAAAAAACATATGGACGAATACATCAGTTTCTTGGCAGAGAAAATAGACAAAACATACAAGTCTTTAGAGTTATATAGACAAGGAAAGTTGTTAAAAAAAATAAAGGACCAAACTCATGTGGACACCAGAGACAAATATTAAAGATAATCTTACGTTATGGATAACACACGAATGTAATATGAATTGTGTTTTTTGTCGTGATTCAAATCATAAAACCATTAAGGGTTTTATGTCATTAGTTGAGGTTGAACATAACTTAAAGATCGCGAAAGAGTCCGGAATTAAAACAGTTTTAATTGGAGGTGGAGAACCAACTCTACATCCCGGTATTATAGAGATTGCGAAACTATGTAAACATTATAATTTCTTTACCGTTATTACTACAAACTATACAAAACCTGAAATTATTAAACAACTTGACGGAATTATTGATACTATAAACATTTCTCTATATGAGGAAAATAAAGAGTTTATACCTAATCAGTCGGACTTTCAGTCTACTCTATGTTTAAAAGTTTTGATCTATAGCGGTCGTTGGAAGAATAAAAAAGAATTTGATGAGTTTATAGATTTTTATAAACAGAAAATTCCTAATATTGTTTTTGGCTGTATGCGTGGACATACAGCTTGGTGTAAAGAACATAATAATGTTGAGTGGTTAAATGAAGTTGAGAAAGAATCTACTATTACACAAACCTCAAGAGGAAATCCCGCATATACATATAGAGGTTGTTATATAGATCGAAAAGATTTAGCAGACCGACACGAAAGACATATGATGGTTGATACTAGAGGTTTTATTTTTGACAAAAACGGAGAAAAGATTCTAAATAAGAATATACTATGTTAATTTCTGAACAAAAACACAAGAATAAAAATAGAAAATACTATCACGGAAAAGTGACAGATAAACCTGGTAAGGAATTTTATCTTACAACGAGATTTGCATATGCTTTAATATATACGGAGGGTCTTCTTGGAGAGGTTCAGGAATATACTCTTAAACAAACTGCCGATATTTTTAATATGAAATGTAAAACGGATGAAGGTCTTTTAAGAAAATATTGTCAAAAATATGAATCTGGTCTTTTAAAATATTTGGATCATTTAAAAAATAATGATTGGACGAGTTTTTCAAATCCACAACTAAAGTTTACTTTTATAGATATCATTCGTAATCTTGGATACGATGGGTTTTTTAATTTTGAAATAGATAAAGTCGCGCTACAACGACTTCATTCAAATCTTCGTTTTCAATTTGATTTTTATCAAGGATCTCCCGCTGTCGCGGTTTTTAACAAAGATATACTAGTATTAAGAAAAACCTGGAGTAAAAATAACTTCGAAGATAATTCAGAATTTCAAGAATTGAAAAAAGAGGAATTAGATATAATCGAAACTATAAACCTTGATTGGCAGAGTCAAGGTAAATCAAAAAAAGAAATTTTAGACTATCTTAGAAAAAGAACTTTAACGGTTAAACCATTAGAGATTCAAGAATTATTAGTTGACTACCCACAAGATACCTTAAAAATATATAATGAGCAAATAAATCGATATACGACAGATCTCGAAAATAAACTATTAAAGTTATCTGAGTTTTTTAAAACAAGAAATTGAGAATCTATATTCTATAAAGGGAGTATGAAATGAAAAGTGACGAGATAAAATCTATATCACCTCGAGAACACATTCTTCAAAGACCAACAATGTATTTAGGTGGAATGGATCCTGCAAGTATAAAAAGTTGGATTCTTGATGAAAACGACGAGTTACAATATAAGGATGTAGAGTACACAGAAGGTCTTTTAAAGATCGTTAACGAAGTTATTGATAACTCGATTGATGAATATATAAAAACAAATGGAGAATTTTCTTCAAAGATTTCGGTAGATATTTCAAAAGAATCTTGTACGATTACAGACAATGGAAGGGGAATTTCTACCGAAAAAGATTCTAATGGAGAACCGGCTTGTCTTCGAGCAATTACGGTTCCGATGTCTGGTTCAAACTTTAGTGATGAAGATAGAAAGTCAATAGGTACAAACGGACTAGGTGTAAAAGGAAGTTCTATTTTTTCAAAAGAGTTTGAATGTACAACCTGTGACGGTAAAAATACTGTAAAGATTTCTTGTAAAGATAACCTACAAAATATTCAATTCAAAATATTAAAAGCTACATCAAAGAGAGGAACTACAATCTCTTTTAAACCGGATTTTAAAAGATTTGGAGTAAATAGTTTTAATTCAGATCTAATCTCGTTAGTTAAAACTCGTCTCAAGTTTTTATCTTGGTTCTTTCCTAAGTGTACAATTGCTTTTAACGGAAGTAAAATAAATATAAAGGCTAAAGATATTTCTTCAATGTTTCCAAATCCATCTGTAGTGTTGAATGACACAAATGTATATGTTTGTGTATATCCTTCAGATGAACCCTATGTATTGAGTTATGTTAATGGTATATCTCTACGGGATGGTGGAACTCACGTAGATTATATTTTAAATAAAGTTATATTTGATATTCGAGAAAAAGTTTCTAAAAAGTTTAAGTCGATTAAACCTGCAGATATTAGAAATAGACTTGGAATCGTAGTCTTTTTTAAGGATTTTTCAAATTGTAAATTTAACTCTCAAACAAAAGAAAAGATTACAAATTCTCAAGGAGAGATTACTAGTTACTTAACAGACAATAACATTGATCTAAATTCTTTTACAGATAAAATTCTCAAAACAAAACCAATTATTGATAACATTACTGAGTTATTTAAGTTAAAAGAGGAACTTGCGGCTAAAAAAGAATTAGCTGTATTAAATAAACCAAAGAAAGAGGTAGATAGTGAAAAGTATTTTCCTCCAATTTCTAAAACCGGACAAAAATATCTAATGATTACGGAGGGACAATCCGCATTTTCTGGTATATCTCCAATACTAGGTCGTAAAGGTATTGGTTATTATATGTTACAAGGTAAACCTCTTAATATTCAGGATCTAAGTCCAGTTACTCGTGGAAAGAAAAAAGGGTTTATGGAGAATAGAGAAATCAGTGAACTTGTAAATATCTTAGGGTTAGACTTAAACGGTAAGACTGAGGATATGACCTATGATTACGTGGTATTTCTTTCAGATGCAGATCCAGATGGAACAGCTATCGCAGGTTTAGCGATTACTTTATTTAATAAACTTGCTCCAAAAATGATTAAAGCTGGGAGAATTTGTAGACTCAATACACCATTAATGATTGGATTAAAAGGTGAAAAGGTCGAAGAATACTTTTTTAAGTTTCCAGATAAAAAAGATATTAAAAAGACCTTAAACTATGTATATCTCAAAGGTTTAGGTTCGTGGACAAAAGATCGGTTAAGACAGATTATTGAAAAAGAAGGTGGTATGGAAAAATTACTAGTTTCATATGAAATGGATAAAAACGCAGAACAATCTATTATAGACTGGTTTGCTTCCGATCCTATAAAGAGGAAAGAAGCTTTACGGTCTTTAGAATTTCATATTAACCAAGTTTAAGGAGAAAATAAAATGAGTACAGATACATCTAAAATGATTATTGTAATGAGAAAAGACTTAAACATGAGAAAAGGAAAAATGATTGCTCAAGGATCTCATGCAGCTGTTAAAGCTGTTTTACAATCCATAATTTCAAAAGATGTTCATCAAAAAAATAATTATAAAAAAGAAGTAGAGGATTTACATATAGTAACTGAACAACCAGATATATTTGTATCAGATGCCGAACTAGATTGGTTAACAGGTAATTATACAAAGATATGCGTCTCTGTTAATTCAGAACAAGAACTAATAGATGTATATGAAAAAGCTAAAAAGGTTAATTTAAATGTTTGTTTAATTACGGACGCAGGTTTGACGGAGTTTCAAGGTCAACCAACTAAAACTTGTTTAGCAATTGGACCAGATTGGTCATCTAAGATAGATCCTATAACAAAGGATCTAAAACTTTTGTAGAGGTTTTTGAGATAATGAAAAAATATAATTTAAAAGAAGAAAAACAGGTTGGAAAGTTGTATCACGTAACAACCTGGAAAAATCTTATAAGTATAATGAAAGAAGATACTCTAGGTCTTCGGGATAGATTCGTATCCTTCTCTAGAAATCCCAGATACACATATGTCTCTGGTCATCTAGAAGCAAAGCAGATTCAACTTGTAATCGACGGAGATAAATTATCAAATCACTATAAAATTAAACAATATGCTGACCAAGACGCTTGGGTTGAAGGTAAGAGGTTTGAAGCTGAAGAAAGAGTACACGGTCAAATAAAGGACATCGGAAAGTACATTTTAGAAATCAAACCTCTAAAAGATATTCATACCGAAGATCACGCAGAGATTGATATATACTTTTCATACTTAAAAAAATATACACATCTCGAAAATTTATTATTTCCAGATAAACAAAACTATCACGATTTTGACAACCTTTGGGGAATCTACAAAGACGGAAAGAAGATAAAATCTTTTACTATGGAAAATTGTGCAGAAGTTTGTTTTGAATTTTTTAATTTAATTCAATATTACGATGATGAAATGTCTCAAGGTAGTTATTTCTCAACATTTGATCCTATAGACTTACCATATTCGACCGAATTAAATGGATATGATCTTGTTTGGGTTTTTTCAAACGGTATATATGTTAGAGCTAAAGATCCTTTAAAATATAAATACCTAGAAGACATTAATCAAGTTCATTATGTATCATATGAATCTTACTGGGAACACCAAACAGAGGATCCTGAAGATTTTTAAGAAGGAGTATATATGAAACGACAGATTAAAAAGAATTCTAAGAACGCTCGTTGTCAATTTATCGCGGATAAAATCGGAACAATTCAACGAGGCGTATGGGTGAAGTATTTTCAAAGATACCCAAAAGACTTATCAACAGTTGTTTCTTTTTTAAAGAAAGCTGAAAAACAATCAACACATAGACCACAGTTGTATATACCAACCTTAAAAAAAGATCTTCGAAGTAATTACTGTAATCCAGGTTTTGATTCAAAAAACTGTGAGTATGTAATCTGGCAATTAAGAAATTGGTCGTTTTTGGAATATATGCGTTTTCGAAATAAAAACACTTTCAATTCAAAGGTGTTTTGTTTAAGTTATAATCCGGTCTTGAATCCTCCAAAAGATTTCAAAATTTAAAAAACTTTATACATTAAAATTTCTATATTTTAATATGTATTAATTTATCTCGGGCCTGAATTTGGATTCGACTCAAGATAGAGTACAAAGAATATCAAGTAACTAGGTTATCGTACCCGAAACAAAAACGACGCAACATACAAACGGCGAATACTTTGAACAAGATGAGTATCAGGCTGCGGCCTAATATTCGTTGTATAGTCATGTAGAACTATACCGTGTCCTTTTTAAGATTGAGTATGGTAGAACTGAGACGCGATGACACAATACTCTAGAAAAACGATGTAGATTTTTATAGGATTTTTGTATACGTTTTTCGAAAATAACTAAAAGTAGTAGTTGATGTACTACACCTGTAAAACACATCTTAAGCTTGTATAGAAGTATTTTTTGGAAATATCGTTGAGGACCCGGTTTCGACACCGGCAGGTCCATTTCTTTATATAGGAGTTGACAATGTTTAAACAAAAGATTGACATGAAAACGGTTTTAAAAAATCAAAAAATAGAAAATCTCCGACCTAACCTGTTATTTAACCTGTTGAAGGTTGAAGATAATCAGAATCTTCAAATTGTTAAAGGTCATCAAGGTTGTGGAAAAACAACGTATGTGAATATATACGTGTTGTATATGATTTCGCAAATTTGTAACAGAGGTGATGAGTCTCATATTATAATATATCACACTAATGATCCAGATACAGCTAGAGATACTTTTTTAGAATTTCTTAAATCTAATACATTGTTTACTCAATCAAAGCCAGGATATCGTAATGATATCGGTAAGATTCCGTATGTTCTTCGGGATGGTCCCGCTAGAAATACAATCAACTTTGGACGAGAAGATGTTAGATTAATTTTTACAAAGGATATTTCAGAGAGTAATTTTTTAGGTTTAGGTGAGCCTATCATAAGTCATGTTTTTACAAAAGATCGTCTTATAAACGGTCGAGTGAGCGCGAGCGACTCGTTAGTCTTGGACAAAATCGTTTGGAAATATCAAGCAGAATGTTGTGAGAAAAGAAAATCTTTTGACATTATCGATAGTCCTTTAATCTTTCAACAATACGTTCAAAGGATTCTCGAAAAATCCTTTTTAAATATCAAAATAGTAAATCTAGGTTTTGATAAAGTTGAATCTTTAAAAGAAATTAAAAATCTTATACCAGATCCATACGTAAAAGCTCAATGGGTTACTTTTATACATGAACAAAATACAGACCGGACAATTCAATTCTTGAAGGTTTATTTTGGATGGTATTTAGATTGGGATTATCAATTTTCGGAACTTCAGGAGTTGTTTCTAAAGTATCAATCCTTTGAACAAGCTTATCAACAATGGATAGAATCATTAAGACCTGCGGAGTTGTACAGCTATACTCCAAGAGATATAGCTGAAATCTTTTTCAAAAAAGGACAAGGAAAATAGAATGGTACCTTTAATTCAAGATGTCGTATATACTAAGGAATATTATCAAAATCTTAAAAGCTTTTTAAAAGAACAAGGTGTTGATCTTAAAATTCAATCCTCTGAGACTTGTGAAAGTTATTGGTATCGGTTGTTAAACTACGGAGAACCTTTTTTATTAGGAGAGGATTTAACAGAAGATCTTTTTGTAGACTTTCTTGAAAGACTGTCTCTGAGAATCCTACAAGTTATAGATTCTCGAAAAGTTACAAACACCACAGATTCTAATTTTTGGAAACCCGATCCACTATATCGATTAGGTTATAGAATTTTAACTTTTAGAGATTATTCAGATGTTGAAAAAGAGTGGGTATTAAAAGTATATAATAGATTAAATATTGATGTATCTGTTTTTGACTTTATTGAAAACTTTAAGTTCAATCAGAGCCACCTTATACAGATTTTAGCTCAAGATAATTACAATGATGAGATACTTCGATATAATTTATCTGAATATCCTGCATTATTATTTAAAATAAAAGAACCAAAACCAGAAGATATTACAACCGCGTTTGAAACAGTTCTTAAATTACAAGATAAAAATAATCTCTATGTATTCATAGGCACAGATTCATTAGGACTTCACAGGTTTACGTTTTTTTGGATTTGTACTCAACTTATAGATAAATCAACGGTTCGACTTTCAAGACTTGTTTTAGAGGAGATGATCGGAAATATAAATGTTAACTGGAATGAAACAATTCTGAAAGACTTTACACAAAAGTTTGAAGAGATGTTTGATTCAACCTTTTGGCTAAACCTTTTATCCTCTGGTGAGGATTTATTACGAGGATTTTCTAACTTATCAAATACTCTTGAAAAAACTAAAACATTAAAAAAGTTTTTATTTGACATTATACAGTATTTGTATTCACATAAAATAGATGTTCTCAAGAACTGTACTGATCCGGCTGTTAAGATTCAGATATATATCTTCTTTGATTATATTAACGAGATTTCTCATTCTTTTAAAAAGATAGATAAAGAAATGTTGTCATATATGAAACAAGAGGAGAGATTTAGATATGTAGAACCGATTATACAAGACATTGGTTTAGATGATAGTATTAACTACTATACATACTCAATTCAGAGGTGTTTAAAGAATTATTATCCAAAGGCGCAAGCGTATATAATTAATAAATTATTAGATGATTTACCAAATCAAAATGCCGTCGATCAAATAACATATATTAAATATCTAAGACTTATGGGATATCAATTTGATTTTGAAACAATTCGACGGTTCCAAGAGTTATTTTCTACGGATGAGGATAAAAAGAAAGTCTTGAGAATTATGTTATAGGAGGGAGCTATATGAAATTTGACGTTTTAAATTTTTTAGAGAATCTTGATTGTAATAAAGGAATTGATTTACAAAGTTGTATAAAAAATAAATTACCACGAATTCTGTTTCCTAAATTATACAACTATGAGAGCGAAGATCTTTTTCATGAGTTATTAGATGAATTAATTGACTTTTTACGAGAAAAAGGACGACTACAAAAGTTTTCCGAGATTATACATACGGCTGTTCTACATCATGTAATTCCTCAACACGAGAAAGCCGTTAAAGATTATTTTAGATCTTATCACTATAAACACCCAACTTTATTATTTTTGAGGGAATTTGTGGATAAGTCCGTTTTTGTACCAGTTTTCACGGATGAAAATTATCGTCAATTTAAAGATTTTCCTGATCGAGTATATAGATTAAATATCCCAATAAATCCTTCTCTGATTTTTCATATGAAGGATCCTACGACAGCTGATTTTGAATTAGCTTTAAAATCATTTGTTGATATGTTCGAGAATAAACCAATTCAACTGGATAGAGAGTGGTTAAGCTATGTCTCAATAAATTCAGAAAAAGTCGTTCGAGGTTTAACAGATGGACCGTTAGTTTTTCTTTCAAACATTCTTCAAGTTTTTAGACACCGGATAGTTCATAGACATGACACCGAATCTAACAGAATCGTTTCAGTTACTGCGAATTGGGGATTGTTTCGACAGTACATCTCGAGAGAATTTTTGAAAAAACATACTCAAAAATTCTGCGAAAACCTGGATGACAATTGGGGATATCCAGACGATATTACTTGTTTTATTGATAATCTTGTAGATATGTTTTCGTTAGAGTTTACAAATTTAGGGTTAAACAAAGAGACTCAACAAAAACTGATTAATATATATTTAAACAATTTAGACTTTATTGAATATAAAGATGATCAACTATCTGAATTTCTTGTTGAACACTTTGGTGAGTTGGATATCCAGAATAAGATTCGGTACTTTTACCAAGTACTCCGACAAGTGGATATTGCTGATTTCTGTGAGGACTGTCTTGAAATTTTTGATAGAGATTATGATCTTGAACAAATTAAACAAATTCAGTTGTCTTTAATTACAGATCTTGTATTTAGACTTTCTCATTTGTTAAATAAGTTGAATAATTCAAGTCCGAGTTCAATTCGAACAGAATTATCTCAAAGTGTTGTTAAAGTAGTCCAATTATTATTTCACCTTAAGTATACATTTAAGTCTGATGAATTTATGAAGATAATTCAAAGTATCGAAAAAGAACATCGAAATGAATTAACAGAGATATTAATGAAATCTTCAGTGAATAGTTTGTTAGAATAGCTGCGATTTTGGCTATATTTTTATATGTGAGATTGGGCGTAAGAAGGGTTCAGTTATACTTAAAGCCGATAGTGGACAGGTGTAATTTTAGGGTTCGACTCCCTGTACGTCCACTCTAAAAGGAAAAGAGAATAAAATGGATATGTCAAATATTGAGTTTGAAGTTTCGAAAAAGATTAAAGACTTAATCGAAGATTTGTACAAAAAAGACGTTCTCATAGACGGCGATTGGGTTGAAATCGAACGATTAGTCGAAGATAAAATATCACCGTTATATAAAGATCAATTGGATGAATCAGTCGGTTTATCTGAAGATCTTGAGTATGAACTTGAAAACCTTAGAGATGATTTTGACGACCTCGAACGAGAAATATCGATCGCTTGTAAAAACCTTAATGGCGTCTTTGGTAAGTTACAATACGAGATTGAAAACTTGAAGGAATCTAATAAAAAACAAACTATACAGGAAATTCTCGAACAAATTAAATTCGGGAAAGATTTAGTTCAAGAGTTAAATCATGATTTTTAAGGAGAAACATATATGGCAGTAATTAAAGAATTTAAATATACAAAAACAGGAACAGATGGTTTAATTACAAGAAAACTGCTTGTTCTGAACGAAGACGCTACCAGAATTGGTGGTTTTGAATTAACAAACGCAACTCCTGAAGATCTTGAAAAACTTCAAAATAAGTTTAAGGATCATCAGGTAAAAGACTTCTCTCGTCGTAAAAAGGGAGAACCTAAGCCTGAATATGAGGAACAAATCACATATCCATATCGGGCTTTTAGTAAAGCTAAAATCGCGGAATTTAACGCATAAGGTCATTTGTCATACTTCCTATCTAGAGGTGTATCTATAACGGATACACCTCTTCTTTTTTGTTTAAAACTTTCTTAAAAATGTAGAACTCAGTCATTTGAATACTAAATAGATAATATTGATCTTGTGCGAAAAGATCTTTTTAAAAGAGGACTTACATATATGAAAGATACAACATTAATGAAAAATCTTTTAAATCTTCAAGAGGATTATACACTTGAGTTGACCGAGGAAGATAAAAACGAATTACAACTTCATAAAGAGGTATTTGAAGAAGAATCTGATACAGATAAGGAAGACTCAAATAAACAGACTTCAGATGAAAAAAATTCAGAGGAGGTTACAAAAGACGAGTCTCCTGAAAATAAATCAGCGGTTGATGATGATACAAAAGATGTTGAAGAGACCGACAATAAAGAGTTAGCTGTTCAAAGTAATTCAGAAGAACAAGAAACTAAAACACCAGCTTTTTCAATAGACCTGAGTGAGATATACTCAAAAATGCAAGGAGCTTCAACACCTCACGACTTCGTTATGACGCTAAAGGAGTTCTTTGAAGCTATAAAAAACAGTGGTTTAACTGGTTTTTCAATTTAAGAAAGGGTGGTTTAGTATATGTCAGATTCAATTAAAGATTCTATCAATAGTTTTGAAGACCTAGTAACCTGGGATGGATATTCACAACTAACATCTGTTCAGGAAAAAGATCTTAAAAAGACTGTTCATTTTTTATACAAGACTTTAAAAGGTTTATATTCTGATGTAGGCGATGGTTCTCAAATCCGTAATTATTTATTAAAAGAATCTAACGGAGCGGGAATTATTTTCTTGAAAAAACTTCAATTATCTTATGTATATTATTTCGCACAATACTTATCTCAGATTTCAGAGTTTAGATCTGCAACAAGGAAAAAAAGTAAAGAAGCCGACTTAAAAGCTATCGAAAGTTTATTTACAAGTCTAGATACGGATGATGAGTATTATAAAATGTTTCGAGACATCGTTTTTGAAAACATTCATCAATTACCAGAATCTCCCTTTGAAGAGGGATCTAGTTCACTATCAGAATTCTTGTCTACCGCATTAAATAAAGCTAAACAACTTAAAGAAATAAATGTTTCAGATTTATCTCAAGGTTTTGACTTAAATGATTTATCTCAATTTGAGTTAGCTGTTCCGGATTTACCAGATTATATAGCTTTTCAGAAAAAAATATGGAACAACTTTGATAATCTAGATCAAGTTCAAAAGTTTTTAGCAGCTATATATAATGTCGCATTACAACAATTGGTTTCTGCAGATCCCGAAGATTCAACTTTTAAAATAATTATTAGAACGAAAACACATCCTCTTTTGAAAGATATTGTAGAAGAACAACTTCCGAATATTGAAATGAATGGACTATCGTTACTTAAAAGTATCTCAAAGAACTTAAACAATGTTACATATCAAAACGGTACCTTAATTATTGAACGATCTGTTTTTAGTGATTTCTGGAATACATTAATAAAATCTTTTACAAAAGATACAAAACAAGAGGAAACTTCAAAGCAAGAAGATATAGAAGCAGATACTCCTATTGAAAATAGATTAGCAGTAAATATCGCAGAATACATGACTGGTAAGATTTCGGCTAAAGAGTTCCAAAAACGGGATATTAAAATCCGAAGTGAATACGGAATGTCCTTAAATGGAGAACAGTTAAACGAGGTCGAAGACGAATAATCAGATCTGAAGAGATCTATACTGATTAACAAATGGAGAAAAGAATGAACGAAAGAGTAACAATAGATGATGTTTATGAAATTGCAGCTGAAGTTGCTGAGGATACGATTACTAAGTTTTTACAGAATCTCGTGAAATTGATACCAGCTGCAGAAACAGTTGTTGAGGATATACGCGATAGTCAATATGAAGAATTAAAGAGATTAAGACAAGGTAAATTACAGGAGTCTCGAAAACCATTACGACCTGTAATACCAACAGATAATTTTGATGATCCGGTAGATCGAGAGTTTAATGCGATCGCACATCCTAGTCAAAATTCAAATAATCTTGACATTGATGATGCTTTAAGTCAAATACCATTAGAACGATCAGATTTATTTGGTCAAGCAAATAGTTCAGAGGTCGATTCTGGTTCAATTGTACCGATGGATGGTGTGTAGTTTTAGACTATATATGAAATAGGATCGTTTGAGAATATGACAAAATCAGAACTAATAACTATTATACAAAAAATTCAAAATAGATGTTATTTAGAAGCTCCAACCAAAATAACCTACTATTGGAATGATCAAGGCCAAGTTGTTTTTAAAGCGTTTTTTGAATCGTTATTTTTACCGGAGTCTTTACGGATAGATGACTTAAAGATTCAAAAAAGTTTTCTTACTCAATCGACCTATCTATACGAAGATGACTTTAGAATTACAAACCTAGATTTAGATGAAGGTTATTTGGAGTTTATTCCGGATGATCAACATTTTAAAATTATAAATACATATAAAGATGTTCAAGATGATTCATCAAAAGATGAAAGTGTTCGACTAGCTGGTAAAAGACTTAATGAAAACTTTATTAAAAATAAAGGTTACATTTTATATGAAGGTGAGAAAGTTGATGTAGGAGAGTCTTCAAAGATTCGTGCGGCTAAAGCTTCTCCAACCGCCTCAGATACTCAAGAAAAAAAGACGCAAAAAATAACAGATAAAGATGTACATTTAATATCTTGTAGATTACCAGCTTGTTTAGATGGTGTTCAATTTTTAACACAGTGTTTACAGGATTTGGTAAAATCAAGTGTCGATTCTACGAAAAAATTATTATTGATTGGTACTAGTGCGGATTCTTATGAAAAGTATCCTCGTTTTACAAGTCAAATGTGTAAGAACATTACATCTACTATAAATCTTGTTTTAGGTGGAAAAGAGTCTGTTGCATACTTTTTATCAAATAATATCGCAGCTACACAAGAGGTGTTAGCTAGGACTACAATTAAAAACATCACCGTTGAAAATACAAACTTTGAAGATCTTCGAGAAATAATCAGTAAGGGTAATTATCCAAATCTAAGAACCGCATTTGATCAGCAATTACCTCAGATAGAGAGTCGATTAAAGGGTCGAGATGCCAGAAATGATCCTACTAAAGACATATTTGAAGGTGCTGTTAAGTTAGCTACTGAACTTGTAGATGAATACAAGAGATGTATTAGAGTGTTAGGTGGTGTTAGATACAATACGGCTTATCAACCAATCGACGAGGTTCAGGATGGTTGGTTAGAACAAAACGCAAAAAAATTAGGAAACAAATTAGATCAATTTGCATCTAAGTCCTGGAATAGTCGTAAAAAGGTTAGAGATGAATTAGAAAAACAATACAAACATATTTTTCAAATAGCTATCGCTCTTTGTAAGGATATCTATGAAGCGAATGGTGCGACGGCAGATCAAGACGTAGTTACAGAAAAACACAAGACTGCTCAAGAAAACCTCAAAGGTGTTGGTAATGTAGCAAGTAAAAGTGATTCAGAGTCTTTTTCTGCGAAGTTAGAAAAACTAGCCTCTGACGCAGTTTTACACTTCCTTGGTGTAGGTTGGGGATCTTCTAAAAATAGAGATAAAGGACTTGAAGGTGATTCTAAGGAGTTTGTAACAAAAACCGGTGCGGCGGTAGATACCAAAGAAATAGAACATCACAAAATTAAATTATTTGATGCTCAATATGAAGCAGACTTTTCAATATTTATTTCTACTGTTTGTAAACTCGATGATAAACTATTAGGTAAAGGTAGTGACTTTACTATTAACATTCCTGACGCTGGTGATTATTCAGCTAGACAAAAATTTATGGATCTTTTACAAAAGTTTCAAGGGGCTACAGATTCTATAAACGATGATGTATCTCCAGAAGAGGTTTCAGGTATAGACGACGAGTCTGAAGAAGTCGAATACGAGGAGGTTTCAGAGGACGAAACCGAAGATTCTGAAAAGGATACGGAATAAGTGATTATAAAATATACCTGTCCAAATTGTAATAGTACTAAAGCTTTTGCTACAATTCAAAAAAATCCTGTTATATGTTCAAACTGTAAAACAGAAATGACAACTTCAAAAACCAAAATCGCGATCGAAGTTATGACATCTGAAGAAGCTAGGTTTATAGGAGATGAGACTTTATTTAATACGGTCGGTGATCGAATCTCCGGAAGATATAGAACAAAATAGATTTAATTAAACAAAAAGAAAGGTCGAATTATTTTCGACCTTTCAAAACACAAAAGCTTAAAGTAAGGAGCTAGGTTTTAATTGTCTCTGTACATCGGTTCTACAATAATCCACTCATGATCGGAATTCGGATAATCAATCCGTTCCAAACCGTCGTAGTCTTCAATTCTGTATATATGATTATAAAGTTTTTCTACAATCAATTCCGCACACTCTCCGCTAGCTCGTTTAGTTCCAAGTTTTTCAACTACATAAACAAGATCAGGATCGTGTCGCTGAATCTTGTTATCTAAATAAACAGATACTTTAGAAATATCTATTCCTTTTCCCTTTTTTAGTTGTTGAAGGAGAGTTAAAGCCTCTTCTGATAAACTAAAACCTCCATAACAGTTGTTTGTTACTACTTTCATATGTCTGTACTCCTTATGTATAATATAGACAAAGTAGATGAAAAAGTTTATAGAAAATCTAACTGATCTTTTCATTATACTTTCAAATATGAAACAATTTATAGTAACCTGGTATACAGATTCTCAAAAAGGAAAAGAGACGTTTGAAGGTGACACACAGACAACTGTTTTATTGAAAGTATTAAAGAAACTTTCTATAGATGGAATACACGTTCCTTCATGTAAGGTATTTATAAAACCATTAAATTAAAACAAAATAAACTATATTTCTATACTTTTTTCTTAAAAAATACAACTTTTTCTAAACTTTTTCGCTCAGCTACCGCTATATTATAAGTGTACGGTAGGAGGTACGAAAATGAAAAAGAACGACATAATATCATTCATATTTTTATTAGGATTCGCAGCATATTTCTTCGATTGTATACCTGGTTTAGGTTTCATAAGCGCAATTATCCGCGGTTGTTTTCAAACAATTTGGAATCTCGCAGGAACAAATCCGATAGTTTTCATAATAGTACTCGTGTTTATGTTTGCGTCTTACAAGAAGTTCGGAGGACGTAAATAATGAATTATAAGACAAAAAACCTTTTAAATGTCGTTATTTTAATTTTAGCGATATTATGTCTATTACAAGTATTTGTGATAGTTATTTTTTATACCGTGTATGATCCGCAGACATCTAGTTTAGATAATATCTCCTATATAGAGCCTGTAGAGGTCGAACAAGATTTACAACGAAATCAAAGTATACAACACATGTTAACCGTAAGTTCTCACCTAACTGAAGAATCAGCAGAGTTGTTGTATTCAAAAATCGAATACTGGAGTACTCAGTTTGGTATACCAGTCGAATATGGTTTAATTCTAGTACACACTGAATCTGACTTTATAGAAACTGCAAAAGTTTCAAAAACATCTGCTTATGGTCTTTGTCAAGTTACACCGGTATGTTTAGCAGAGTATAATAAAGTACACAAGCAAGCTTATAAAATGTCTGATATGTGGGATATAGACAAGAATCTACAAGTAGGTTTCTGGTATTATTCAAGACTTCTCAGCACATATGGAGAGTCTTGGGGTATTTCTAATTATAAAGATGCATATATCGCGTATAACGTAGGACCGAGTGCTTTTAAGAAAGGACAACAGTCCTATAAAACTGGTTTCTATCCAAATGGAAAACCGTATACTCCCCATAAAAGATATACAAAAATTGAAGAAACTGTTTTGAAAGGTTATGAACTATGTAGAGAGGTTACTGTTTTAGAGGCTCTCATTACCGAGAATTATAATCCGGTCGTTTCTTACAAGACCTCTCTTACTGTTTCGAATTCTCGTTAGTGTTTTCAAATAACTCAACAAACATTTCTCGAAGTCTTGCATCATTTTTTATAAAATCTTTAAATGATTCATAAACCTGTTGAAAGGCATTTATTGAAGATTCAGAATTATTGACGTCGATCAGTTCAAAATACTGATCAACTAACTCAAGATACTGATCTCGAACCGGATTCGGAATGTTAAAGTTCTCTACAAGGTTTAAACAGTGACTAGTTATTTTTGTTTCTAATTCTTTAATTTTCCAAATATTTTGCATACTTAAAACCCCTTTGTATTTTGTTAAGTTTGTGAAATTTAAAAAGTCTGAGATATTCTCGGACTTGTAAAATCAATCTTTTAATTTAGGTTAATACCACTCTCCACAATCGATAACCGAGTTGTTATTTAATAATACGCCGGAATGTTGTGGTAATATATTTTCGACAACAGTTCCTGGTTTTCTAATACTTGGATTATAGGTTTTATCTCCAAGTACGAAATCGGTTGATATATCATATTTACCTACAATATTGTGATAGACACCAACTCTACTGAAGTTGTCGGAGGTATTTTCTTCATATCCACCGTCAGGTCCATCAATAAAATAATCGATAAGAAGTTTTTCAGCCTTTATATATGTTTCACGAACCTTAGAATCGTAAACCTCTCTTCTCTTGGTACCATCCGGATTAAGTTCGTCTAGCTCTCGAACGGTTTGTAACCACTCTACGTGTCCTTTTGTTAATTGTCCTGCAAAAGAGTCGTGTAAATCGTTAATGATCTTTTTAATAACCGTAAAACCATTATTTACATATGTATCGGTTACAAGTGTTCCTGAATGTTGTGGTAAAAATAACTCAGGTGTTCGCTCTCTAAGAATGGTAAAAAGATAAGTGTGTCCGTTAGCCTCAGAGGTATCAGTCGACCAATCGGGTTGCCAATGCATTTTCCAGAAATCAAAACCTTCAGCATTTTTATCACCTTGCTTTAAAAGAGTACCTGTTTTAGTATCTAATAAATCATATAGAGTTTTTTGAGTCGGAAGATTAAATTTATGAAAACCAAAAAGAACACTTTTAATCTCCGTGTTTGTCTCTGTGTCGTCGTTAAATAAGAACTTGAAGGCCGTTTGATGATTTTCTAAACCAAGTCTGGAGCTATATGCATAACCTTTAGGACTGATTAACGGTATGTAGGAGTCGGTGATATATGTTTTGAGTCTATCTCTAAAAAGTACAGAATGAGGATTCCTGAAGAAAACAGTTGACGATAAGCTATCGAGAAAAGTTTCTGCACTATGACAGACTTGTTCATTCCTCTCACCATTAGTCCAAGTCTCTACATCCTCCAAGTCTCGATAGTATTTCTCAAATCTTACAACGCCTGCGAGTTGTTGATTACCTACAAGAATTCCTACGAAAGAACCTGTATTATCAATAACATCAAACTTCGTACCATTAAAAATAACCCAATCACCTGAGTTTAATTGATGTATAGCTATCTCTCCAGTGTTTGGTCCTTGTTGTATGTCGTCCTTAACACCGCTTAAATTAAATATTCCGGTAAATGACCTAATATCAACAGATTCTCCTTGATAAATCCAATAACAACCCTGTTTTAATTTTTGATTTATTTCATTGGTATCTGTAACCCCGTCTTGAGGTTTATCCTTTTCATCCTCGTTATTGTCAAGGTTCTCCCAGTTTTTATTAGGACCTAATATATTTTTTGCGAACTGTTCTGCAGTAGTACTCGAACTAACGTGAGTCCAATCCGCAGCTGTTCCGTCAAAAGTTCCTTGATATTTTGGAGCACCTAATAAAAAGTCTGGTAGTTGTGATGATATAATTTTACCGGTTACAGGGTCTACGTCAACTTTTGTTTCAAATAATCTTTTGATAAAGTTTTTAATACTTCTATCAACAAAGTATTCACTGTCACCTTTATAGGAGTTTATAACGTTTGAATCCTTCCATATCTCTGTAGCGTACCGATCCGCACGATCAAATAACTTTCCGTCAAAACTTAACATATCTACTATTGCACCATATAGAGATATGTGTTTATGTGTAACACTTCCGCTCTTATGCGGAATAGAGATGATTAAGTCACCTTCTCTTAAAATCGTAGTATCACTAATACCGTTAAAAGAAGTTCCAGCTCTATATCTATTGAGACCAGGTCGTTCAGACTGAAATGGAATGTAATAGATAACACCATCTCCATCGCCTATTGAAGGGTCTATATTTACTACACCTTGTGTGATAAGAAGTTGATTTTCCGCGGTGTTTGTAAAAGTACATCCGATAGTAACTTCGACTTTATTCCAACCCTGCTCCTCAGTAAGATATTGATAGTGTCTAACCGGACCATCTAAAAAAGCTTTAAGAGTCGCGGGTCCGTTATCGATTTCATCCAAAAGCTTTTGCATTGATACAGAGATTAACTCATCTTTATTAATTTTTGTTAATGCATCACTTGAATGATTTACGTGAATAGTAACAACCTGATCTAAAACAGGACTATAAAAAATTAAATCTCCTGGATTTATATCGTCAGTATATTCATCTGATTTTTTAGCTACATATTTTTTATTAATATCTTTTCCGTTACCAGTAGGATATAAAACTTTATTACCATTATATAAATAAATCCAGTTTGGTTGAGCTTTACAAGCCGTTGTAGCTTCGGTATAATTTTCAACTGATAAAATACCACCCCATTTTAAAGCATTTCCAGACCCTAAAGCATAGACCTTGTCAGATGCGTTAGCACCAGCAAATAAATCTCCATTAAAAAGTACACCAATGTTTGTATTTGTTACAAGGTCTAATAAAGGTGTAGATTCTGGTACATTTTGTGGACCTAAACCAGCTGTACCATTTTGAGAAATATTTATAAAAAGTTCACCACGTGCAAGAGGTTTTTTATGTAATCTCTTTAAAAGATCACCTCTAGCTATCTGAATAATCTGTCCATTGCTTGTTTTGTTATAATCTGGCACTATATGCTCCTTTTCGAGTCTTAATTTTTGACTCCTAATTAAAACCGCTAACTAATTGAAGAGTATTATACATAAGATATTTTTAATCAAAATCCTAGTGTACGATTAATTAGTATTTTTGAAAAGGAGGTCGAGTTTGTGGCTGTACAGATTCAACATAGCAGAGGAGACATAGTTTTAGGAAATCAAAGGAATTTAAAAGATGGTCAACTCTTTTGGTCTTATGTTAATACAGATCCTCAAACCTCAAACAGACATTCTTACTCACTAGGACAACTGTGGATAAAAGATCCGTCAAATAATCTTTTAACAGAGGTATCAGATAGACGATCACTGGATTCTCTAGTTTTTAGAGGATTTTTAGATAAACATTTCGATGGAAAGTTTGAAGAAGCATCTGATACACTTCATCCGGAGCGGTGTCACTGTCACGTAGGTGATTTCTGGATTTTCTCTGAATCAAATAAACATATAAACTTTAATATAAGTGATATTCTTTTAATTACAAAAACAGAATATGAACCAGATCCTAACTACGCGTATAGAGATAAATTAAAAAGCGTCGAATATATTAAAATTCTTGGATCTAAAATTGATACAAGTTCAACAGACTTAGACGTTGAAAATGTAACTCAGGCTATTCTAGAACTAGAGTCTCGTTTAAAATATAACGGAACTGTTTCTAATACTTTTGATTTTTATAACTTAACAAAGAAAAAAGGTTTTTGTTATGTAGTTACTGAGAGTTTTTGGTCTCAAAAAATACACTTTGATGATTTAGGTATTCGAGATGTTCATCCTACTTTAGTTAAACTCCATCAAGGTGATTTTATTTATTGGTCAGGTGTTAAATGGATTATTATACCGTCCGGACACGAAGCTACAGAAGTTCCATATAAAGCTAACGCAGAAGAGTTAGCAAAAGTACATACCTTCTCAACAGAACATACAGATGAATTATTAAAACCAGTAAACGTTCATGAAGCCTTAGATGTATTAAACAAAACTAAAGCACAACTTGATTCATCTGGAAAAGTTCCGTATAGTCAACTTCCTGATTCAATTCGACAAGGTTTAGTTCTAAAGGGAAAGTTTTATCCGTTATTAGATACAAGCATTGATAAAAACTTAGTTTCGAATCAACGACCGTGGCCTCGACCACTAGATGAACCAGAGTTGAGATCTGGAATGTTCTGGATTATAGATTGTCAAAAAATTCTAAATGTACAATACGTAGATAAAGATACTAATGAGATTTTTGAAATTAATACTGGAGACTGGTTTGTATATATTGAAGGTATTGGTTGGAACCTCGTTGATAATAGCGACACCGGAGATAAAGTATTATCAATTGAAGCTGATACAGGTTCAAAAAAACACACCTTAATTGGAAATGTAGGTTTTAAATCAGAGGGTTTACTTGAAACACATGTTAAAGACAATACTGTTATTTTCAAGACCGATAAACACATCCTTACGCAAGATGTAAACGAAAAAGGAATTAAAAATTATTTTCCGATCTACGGAGATAACAATACTTTAGTAAACAGTAAACTTCGACAGGAATTAGAGACTTTAATTACAGACCTAGGACTACAACTTGGTCACGATAGTCATCCTACAACGAGTGATTTATTTGGTAACTTTGGTATAAGAAGAACTAGGGGAGCGACACACGCTACCTATAACAATCATTATATATTTTTAGAATCAGCTCAGGTAGTTAAAACAAATCAGTTATTTTTTAGACAAACTAATATTCGATCTAGTGAATTAACAGACGCTATGCTTGGTAATGAGGTACTAGATATCTTTTTACCTGACTATAGCTCTACCCTTATTGGTGTTTTAGAAAATAACAAATTAACGAAAGACTATCATACAAAAGTAGATAGACATGGATACGTTACAGATTCTTTAACTGCTGAGATACAGCTAGTAGATGCAATTTTAGAACAAAACTATCAAGATGGTTTTGAAAATGTAGGTATTGGTCGAATTACTTCAGAGGATATTGACTCTGGTGAAATTACATTCTATGCAAAAACAAAAGACACAGATACATTAGGTCAACATAATGGTTTCTTTGTAAACTATCACTCTCACGCAAATCCTCTTAGTACATCTGGTGGTCTTAGAGAACATCATTTATCTAGGACCGCAAAAGCTAAAACACACTTAGTAATACATCCTACAATTCTCGAAGATGAAATTGAGACATTTGTAAAGATGCCGATTACATCTGGTACATTAACAACTTGGGAAGATTTATTTTTAGTTTTAACAAGTAACCAAGGTGTTCCGTTAATGATACCGGCTTGGGAAACTCAACAATTTAGACATCGTCAGTTTATAGGTTTAGACTCATCTCCAATGAAGATGAGAATTAATAGACCTAAACACGATAATGTTCCTGTTGAGCGAGTAAATAATCTAAATGAAAACTACGGATCTGGTGACCGCTCTACTTGGTCTTATATTGACTCTAATCAAGATATTAAAACTAGGCAAGAGGAATTACGCGGTTCTCAAGACGATGTTTTATCCTTTGACGCGTGGTTAGAGGTTCAAAGGTCTGTTGCTACAAAAGAAGCTTTTATAATCCCAGCTACCGGCAGAAAAGATGGAGTCTCAGAGGTTAATGATGATAATATTCTAGATGTAACTGTCGACGATGAAGAGACTACAGATGTAGGTTATGGTAATAATACATATGGTAGTAAGTTTCAAAGAATTCTTCCCTCACGAACCATTTATAAAAATGAAGCTGTCTACTATAGTCCTTTTACTAAAAAGTTAATTCCACAAGACACTGTCAATAAAGATGTTGAGATGCCAGCTGTCGGAGGTGTTTTATTGACGTCTCGGTCTCGAATAGAGGGCGGAACCTGGTGGTAACCTCCTTAATTATCTTATAAAATTCTACACAAAATAACCAACTTTTTAAAATTTCCTTCAACATTCCCGCTATATTATATATGTATAATTTACAAAAATTTCTTCTAAAAGAGGAGATTAGAATGACAAATATTGAACGTGAAACTTTTGAAAAGGTTTTATCAAATTTGAATATCTCGATCAAAGACTATTCAGATGGACAGTATACATTAACACATTCGGAATTGTCGTTTGAAGAACAGATTCAGACTAACGGTTATAGTCTTTTATACTCGTTATATTTTTTGATGAATACAACGATTGTAAAAGAATTACTAAACTAGTACATATGGAGGTTAATCGTATGTATAAAGGATCAAAGTATCTGAATGAGAATTTTTCGTTAGGAGAAACATTGGATAATCGTTATACGGTACAAGCAGTTCGGTGTTTTCGAAACGGTCGAATTGTACTCCAATTAAAAGATAATTTTACAGGTCGAAAAAGGTTTCAAGAGGTTCTTGGGACTCGTATTTTAACGTCACGTTATGTGATTATGTCCTAAAGGAATTGAAGATGAGTAAGAAGTTAAGTATCATTACGAACTTTACAAACTGTACGATGAATTGTCCGTATTGTATCTGGAAGAAATCCGGAAACAATGAAAAATATGCGGATTATATATGGACAAACGAGTTCGTCAAAAGATCTACATTCAAAGTATTACTTCTTACTCATCTTGATTATTACAAGAAATTAAATACTGTGTATTCTATTTCGGGAGGTTCAGATCCTCTTGTAAGTTTAGGACAACCTGTTTCAAATCGTTTTTATAAAATATTACATAACTCTAATAAAAAACTTGGTATGAAGTATCAAATACATACCGCTTTTAAAGATCGTCTTTTTAATCTACCAACTCAAATGTATGATAATCTTGATACGGTAGTTTTACATATTGTGGAAGACGATCAATACGAAGAAACTTGTCGACTTAAACATTTTTTAGCTGAAAAAGGTATTAAATTCCGTGTTACCTTAGTGGTTACACCGACCTTGAAAAAAGACTTTTGCGAAAAACTCGAAGATGTTTTTAGAACTCACGGAGTAATTCTTTCATATAGAGAGATGTGGCCGAAATATATACATCCAGGTATGGAATGGTTTAAGGGTATTGGAGATCGTGATCCTCGTAATAGGTTTATATCACAAGACGATTACAATACATATATAATGCCGGATTTAAATCCGTCGAATACGTTCATACAGAGGTTCTACAAATGATTACACCGATTAGATCGTTTTATTTACCTTCAGGTAGGGTTATTGTAAGTAAATTACAAGATGGTACGTTGATTGAAAGTACCGAGATGCGAGATGTAACACTTGATGGAAAAAATCATCAAATTGTTCGAGAGACAAGTGATCCTACAGTTATTTGGGAACACCTGGAACCAGTCGAAAAGAAATGGTTACTTACTGTTTCGACTCAAAAGGGTTGTTGTCACAAATGTAAGTTTTGTGACGTAGCTCCTTTAGGTTTTCACGGTAATTTAACCACTGAAGAAATTTTAGCACAAGTTAAAATGTTGATCGAATCCACTCCTGAAATAAAAAGCGTTGGAACAACAAAAGCGAAAATCGGTTTTGCTCGGATGGGAGAACCAACACATAACTTAACAAATGTCGCAGCTGCGATGATTAAGCTTAAAACCACTGAATATAATTTGAAAGGAAAGATTCAGTGGTTACCGTGTTTTAATACCATTCTTCCTCGTAAAACATATGAAGGTCACGATTGGAAAAAAGTCTTGTATTCGATTTTAGACTTAAAAGAAAAAGTCTTTAATGGCTTTATGCACGTACAGTTAAGTTGTAACTCTACAGATGAGAAAAAAAGAAAAGAACTTTTTAACGGTGCAGAAGTTACAGCTATAAAAGATATAATACAATATGTGAACGAACAACCTGTTACAAATCGTACAATTACGTTAAACTTTATATCAATGAAGGGTGTAGAGTTCGACGCTAAAAAACTTATCGACTGGGGTTTAAATAAAGAAAAGTTTGCAGTAAAGTTGATTCCTTTAAATAAAACGATTAATGCAACAGACAACGGATTAAAAACAGTATATAACTATAGTAACTATGACGAGCTTAAAAAACAAGAGGATATACTTCGAAAAGAGGGAATTCCTATTGTTACAGATGCGATAGCAAAGTGTGAAGAAGCTGGTTTATGCTGCGGTCAACTTTTGAGAAAGTATTACGTGTAAACTATTAGAGATATAAAACTGATACAGGAGTATATAAATGAAAAAAAATAATTATGATTTTTTTATCTATTATCGTATTGTCAATTGTTTATGCAGGTGAAAAACCTTTAGTAGATGAGACTATTGAAGGTAATAGATTTTATTGTTCTTTTCCGATAGTTATTACCGAGGAAAAACAAAACACTCCTTGGGAGACTGAAGTATATTCTTTTGAAGAACACGAATATTTTGTAATAACCTGTGATCCGAAAGAATTCACATACTGTGTAATTTATTTTAATGTCCGATCTTCCGCGTTCACTTTTTGTAGAGATTATAAAAAGATTGTTTCATATCTTGATGAGAATCCAGATCTGGATTATACAAAAAGGAGAATTTCATATTTAATTGAAAATTATATTCAGAGTCATTATATTAATCTAGATGATTTTATTCACATTGATGAACAATTATATCTACTTAGACATTCGTTTTATAGAGAAAGAAAAGATTAAAAGTTTTCGCAGGAATTTCTATATTATATAAGGAGGTATATTATGACATTTGGTGAATTAAAGAAAATTATAAGCAATCTCGAAAAAGAAAAAGTATCAGACGATACAGTTGTGACATTAAATATCGAGTTAGACACTGATTATCCGTTATCAGGAAACATCTTTCCGGATATTAAAAAAATTAAACATCAAGATAATAGAGTTGTTATCTTTGGAGAATATTAAAATTTAAAAAGGAGAAAATAAATGATTAAAAAACTTATACCGTTTTTGTTTATTGTATGTTTATTTGGTTGTAGACAGTACCAAGGTTCAGAAGTTAAACCTACACCTCCGGAACCAGTCTACCATTTGTACAGCGGACCGTTGGTAGAAAACATTCTACCCGGAAAACCTGGAGATATACATCTTCCCTTACCTGTACCCTCTGCTAGTACTCCTATTTCAGTACAACATGTGGTTTTAACACCTGATCAATTTAACAAGATTAAAGAACCAACATCTATAGATGGAGGTATTATCATCACATCAATTAAACCGTCGCAGTTTTTCGGAGCATTTTTACCAACGGATACAGATGACGGAGTTAAAAGCGCTATGAAGTTAGCTTTAGAGTCTTTGGTTAATTTGAATATTTCTAATTCGGTTGTATTTTATTCTATATATGATATTGGAAATATTTCGTATTGTGTAATATATAAAGAGTGATTTATAAAAGTTTGAATAGTTGAAAGAGTCTCTACACTCTCAACAGCTTACAATTTTTTTCGGAGGTTTATATGAAAAAAGTATTTACGATTGTATTGTTGACTTTACTGACAACCTGTGTTTTTGCACAAAACTTAGATGTGCAGTTTGAATTGACTTCTCACAATACCCTACCCAACGAAACATCTAGTTGGACATCTTGGGAAAATGAACACAAAAAAATGGAAAGTAACCTCGGGGACTCGTTACAGCTTCAGGAGGGTATACTTTTCTTAAAGATCAACCTATTGGTTTGAACGTGGGGCTAAAGTTTGGAGTCGGTGGAACCGCATCATTAGTAAATTATAAAAGAACTAATGAGATAAACGGTTCAGATTCTGATGGAAATTATACCATTATTGTAAACCTAAAGAAAAGAGATGTTATAGTCGTAGATCTTCTTCCATACGTCGGAATGAAAATCAATAACATTGATGTAAACTTCTTGTTTGGATTAGGATATAGAAAATACCGCGATGAAGAGGATGTAAAAGTAAACTATACTAGCGGTACATATACGGGATGGACTTTTAGTTATACAGACCAAGTTTATCTCAAAACACATTGTTTCAAAACCGGAATAGAGATTAAATATCACCCTATTAAATATCTGACTGTTAGTTTTAATTGTGGATATTTAATAACCGGAAGTAGAACTCTTGAATTACCTTCTAGAACAATATCTAATAATAAAAATTCGTATACACATACTACAACTTGGACAAACAATGGAACAATCTTAAAAACAGTTTTTCAAACTCTTGATTTTGGAATAGGTGTTGGGTTTTATCTTTAACTTTTTATAAAAATAAAAATAGAGGCTCTTCGGAACCTCTATTTTTTTTGTTTTGATTCTTTTTAAAATCAGTAACTGAAATAAAATCTATATTTTAATTTCAAAACAGTAGTTAAAACTTTTATAGATTTTAACGAAATTCCTAAAACACTTAAAGGACTATAAAATGAAACTTAAAGAAAAGATTGAAAGAATTCGTGTATACTTCGCTTTAGATTCAAACGAGACTGTCGTGTTGTACAACAGGGCGGTTCCACCTAAGGGTGATCATATTAAAGCTCGACAATCAATTGTTGTTTATCCTACCGACGACATTGTCGTATGTGCGGATGAAGATTATAATTTTCGTACAATAGAATTATCCAAAGCTTTTCGACGTTTAGAAGAGGCTTGGGAAGAAAGAGAGGAGACTGAAGAGATTCAAGAAATTTGGTGCGAGAGTCTTTTAGGTGCGGATTTCAATAACACATGGGATCCTAGACGTTTTTCTCGTTTTAAGTCTTTTGAAGAATATAAGAATTGGTGGTTGAAATCTCTAACAAACGATCCTTGGGGAATACATTCTGTAGGTGTTATCTTTAATTTATCAACGGGTGAAATCAAAGACGGTAAACTGAAAATTAAAGAATGGGAATTCAAAAGATAAAATCTTTTATTTTAAATAATTCTATCTGTTCTAAACGCTATATTATAGTTCGGAGGTACTAATAATGCAAACAACTACTATAGATATAAACAAATTTGAAGAAATAAGAGATATTCAGAACTCTAAAGACCTTTTACAAAAATATAATCAAATCCATCGGTCTTTTGACGAGCTGGGAGTTAAACATAAAAATCTCTCTGAGAAACAAGATGTTTTAGCTAAAAAAGTCGAAGATGCTCAAAAAAAGATAAAAACCAATAGACTAGCTGATATTCTCATGTTAGAGGGACTGTTAATGGTAATTCTGATTTTAGTCCTCAAAAGATTTAATGTAACAGCTGGGTACTATTACGGACTATTAACAGGTTTTATTGTTTTTAATATTTATTATATATTCGAGCATATTAAACACGTTATAAATTATTCAAAAGCTCGAAAGACTTGGTTAAATAACGTTACAGAAACGAACACTATTTTCCAAGATATAATACGAGATTATATATTCTTAGTTCTCCTAGCGTACAAGGTAGATATCTATACCTATAAATCAATCTATAGTGACCTGTACAACATTCAAGAACACCTTAGAGAAAAGAATCCTAAAGCTTTTAAAGTCTTTGAACAATCCTTTGAAGAATTAGGAATAGACTTAACAAAATATACTACAACAAAAGGTATCGATGAAAATCTAAAGAAAGGTTTTCAAGTTAAAAAATAAATAAGGAGAAAAACAAATGTTTACATTAGATAAATATATTTTAACATTATTGAGTCACGTCAACAAGTTTAGTAGGGCTTTAACCCAAATCTGGGCTATTTTGGATTCGGAACTTTCTATAGAGGGTAGTACTTTAGATATTCAAAGAGAGTGTCGAGAATTCTTTACGGATCTTCAAATTTTAAATAATAGAATTAAAGAAGATATTAAAGATATTCAAAATGGTTTAAATCAAGATCCAGGACTTTCTCGAATACAAGTAACAAATTCGAATATAAACTTAAGAGATCTTGCGTTAACTTGTGATCAAGTTTTTCGAAGATATAACCGGTTTCCTAGAAAGGATATTGAGATTTTAAGAAAAGAATTAGATATCTTTGTTCAATCTATCCGGAATCTAGATCAAGTTCTTCAAAAATACAACAATCAAGATTCTTGGTTTAAACTTATCGACTTTTCAAAAGAGTATGATTTTTTAAATCGGGTTATAAATTTAAAATTTAATATCGTTGATCCCGTTAAAATCAGTTTACAAGATTTCTTGGATAAATATCCAGAGACAACAGATCTTGAATTTCTAGATTATCTCCAAGACTTAAAAGACGATCTACAGGATAGACTCGAAATAGAGTGGTTAAATATTTTAAATCAATATTCTGAAACGGCTGATTAATTTTTAACAAAAGGGAGATAACGACGTATGAGTGAACTTTTGGGTATAATTATACTTTGTGGTTTAGGTTTGTTTATAACCTTTTGTATCGACAATGCTACAGATAAACTAATCAAAGGTCCTAAAATTAAAAGAGGATACTCATCTTGGACAGACTAAACATAAGAGTCTATATTTGAAAAGAGGTAGATTAATGATTAGATACAATAAAGAGAAAGATGAAGACGAGGTTTGTGTAATAAATATTTTTAAGGCTTGTCAAGGTGAGGGACCTAGATCGGGACAAGTAACAGTATTTGTGAGACTATTTGGCTGTAATCTTCGTTGTAGTTATTGTTTTGCAAAAGATCAAAGTGGTAACTATCCTTTTGTTTTAGATAAATATAACAGAATGATTAGACTTGATAAGATTAAAGTTGGTGATGAGATTTTAACAAAGGATCCAAAAACTAACAAAACATTTATTACAAAAGTAACCAAGATTTTTGAAAGAGATGTAGATCCTAATACAATTAGAAAAGTTGAATTTGGAAAAACAGGTTACAATAGTTTAAATGTAACGGGTGAACATCCTTTTTATACAACAGGCTGGAAAGTGATTGAACATATCAAACCAGGTGAATTTGTAAAAAGATCACTAAACGCAGATATTGTAAAATATTTAATAGAGGATGTTTATAAAGAACAACTCCTCGAATATACAAACAAGATATATAACCGATATGTTGAAAAACACAAAAATTCTATAAATTTTGGTTCTAAAAATGGAATGTATAAAATAGATAGTCTTCAACGTAACTGGGGTTATCTTAAAAGAGGAATACAAGAATTAGATACATCAGATTATCCGTTTATGAATATCTGGACAAATAAAAAACTAGTTGTTCATCATCTCGATGAAAATCAGGATAATGATAATCTGGATAATATGGTTATTATACCTAGAGACCTGCACGATCAACTTCATGCTCGAGGTAAACATTTCGGAAAAGATAATCTTCCTAATTCAATAGAGTTGATAAAAAATCAACAACGCCGAATAAATCGAAAACACGGAAATAAAGTAATCAATATTGAAACAGAGTCTCATAGCTACTATGTAAAATCTAACAAGAAAGGAGACGCAATTTTAGTTCACAATTGTGATACCTGTGAGAGCTGGACTGAAAAGCATTTCAATGATTTATATAAAGGTGAAAAACAATTAACCTGGATGACAGCTCACGAAATCTTTGAAAAGGTCCAAAAAATGGAAAAAGATTTTGTATACAAAGCCGTTTGTTTAACAGGTGGTGAACCATTAATGCCGGAAAATGATCCTGTTACAGAAAAATTAATAGATTTGTTAGTTAGACACGGTTATGCTGTTAATATTGAAACGGATGGTGGAGTCGATTATAAAAAGTGGAAAGAACGATATTCAACACCAGCTTTATTAGATCCATATGGAAATAGAGTCGGTGTTAGTTTAATTACAGATTGGAAACTACCGTATTCAAAAATGTCTGAAAAGATGATTGAATCTAACCTTCAAATTTTGGAACATACTGATATAATTAAATGTGTTATTTCTGATGATGAAAGAGACTGGAGAGAGTTTGAAAGAATTTGTAGATCTGGAACTAAAGCTAAAATATATCTCAGTCCTTGTTTTGGTAAGGTTGAATTAAGTAAAATTCCAGAGTTTATTATGAAACATCCTGAATATAATATTACAGGACAAGTTCAATTACATAAGATCTTCTATGATCCAAGGACTAAAGATGTTTAACGAAAAGGCACGAGCTATGAATATTGATACAACGGATTTAAAAAGTTTAATTTTGTATAAGTATTGTATACTTAAAAATATACCAGTTCGTTATAGTGAGCGAGATTTCTCAGAGGAGAGAGAACTCACAGGCATTAGGGCTGCGATTCAAAAAAACACAGAGTATCTTCACAAACTACACAATACCGATGAAAAGGATTACTTTCAGTTTCTAACAGGATTAACACATCGAGGTGAACAAACAACATATACACAAGAACAGTTAAAAGAAATTGAAAAACAAAAAGAATCTGTCAAGAGGTTAGAACCGTTACTGAAACAATTTCCAAACAATACATCCCTTTTAGGAAAAGACCTTTATGATGTAGTTATGAATGAATTAAACGCTAGAGAAGGATTTCATCAACGAACTCTTGAACATATAGAAGGATCGAGTCTAGATTCAAACGATTTAAGTACTTTACGAAAACTCTTTCAAGAAGAGATAGATAAAACAAATCAAGACTTTAAATACTTAGAAGATCAATTAAAACAAATCACCACTGAAATAAATGAAATCAACGATTTTAAGAAAAAATTGAATCAATTTGATTTTTAAATATACAATAGGATTATTATCTTGATAAATTTTAAAGCGGAAAAAGAAGACTTGAAAGATTTTAAAGAGAGTGTTGTTTTATCTATAACACGAGACGCTACGAGATTTTGGTTACAAGAGGCCTATCAAAAAACAGATGTCGCTTTTATAAAAGACTTTGTAAAAAGCTTCTATGCGTATTTAGACAAACAGATTTCAGAGGAGTCTTTCGAAAATATACAAGACTTTAACGGTGTTCGAATTCTCTTCATTAGGGATCAAAGCGACGAGTTTTTTCTAGATGCTAAGTGTCGAGTAACTGATAATGAAATTGTATTTTTAACAAATTGGCATACTTTTAAGAGGTTGTTGGATCGAGACAAGAAATACAGACACGAATTCTCGAAAGGAATACAAGCTTTATATGTACACGAAGATACTCATCGACAACAATTCAAAAAATACTCAGACTTAAAAGGATATAAGACATTAGATTATAACGACGCGGGTGATTTAGATTATTACGATCAGTATATAGAAGCTGATGCGTACGGTAGACAAGTTGGACAAATGATTCGATCTACTTATCCTGAAGAATCTCTAGATCATTTGTATAAAAAGATAGGTACAAAAACACTACCATATAATATACAACAAGTCTTAAATACATATCAAAGTAGTGATGTTTCAAAAAGAAACAAGGTAAAGTTTATGCGAACTTTATACGACTATTTATCTGATCAAGAAATTGATAACTAATTTTTTAGTATTTTTTGAACAACGGTTTTAAGTTAAAAAAGTCAGAAGGTTTTCTGAACTCTGAATCTTATACAAATAATCTTTATACAAAATAATATCAACAGGATGAGGTATCTAAACATGTGTGATTGTAACAGCTGTGGTGAAAGAGTTATCTATTTAAAAGAATACATAGACAAAAATCCTAATTTAAAATTAAACTCTCCAATGTTAACAACCAGTCTTTGGAAGTTAATCTTAAGTTTCTACAAAATCAACTATGACAAACAACAAAGACTTTTAATCTGTGACAATTGTATGAAAAAAGCGTTAGGTAGAGATTTTATAGGTTCAGATTTTAAGGACCGTGAGATTTCACACTCTTATATAAAATATAATAATCTAAACTTAACTATACCTGTAGGTAATGATAAGGGTTATATCTAATCAATACTAAGCTATACTTGTAACTAAATCAATAAATAATGGAAGGCTTAATTCAATTTCCCCTTCCTCTTGATAAAAGGAGACAAAACGAAAATGAAAAGAAATTTTGAGGTAACAGAAAAGAAAGAGGTAATTACAAACATCTTCAACAAAGAAGATGAAAAAATGGTTGAACATCTTTTGAGAAAAATGTTAGGATTGTCAGAGACAGAAAATCTTCCAGTTGGAATGAGAGAAACGCCACATCGTATTGCTAAATACTGGACGGAGGTTATAGCGCAAGGATATCTAACAGATCCAGTTGAACATCTCGGTAAGGTTTTCGATATCGAAACTCACGAACCAACTGAAGATGTAGGTATTTATGAAAACGGGATTGTAGCCTGTAAATTTAAGTTATATAGCACCTGTGAACATCATATGGCTATATTCGGAACCTTTAGAGAGGAGTCGTGGGCTTACGTACTTTACATCCCAAAAAACAAAGTCGTCGGTTTATCCAAGATTCCTCGTATGGCTCGAGGTTATGCTCAGCGTTTTCAGATTCAGGAGAAGTTAACTCAACAAATAGCAGACGCAATTTGGAATACACTAGATCCAAGAGGTGTAATGGTTGTAATGAAAGATTTAACACATACCTGTGTCGTATCCAGAGGAGTAAAGGCAGAGGGTGCAACAACGACCACGTCCTGTGTACGAGGAGATTTTGCTACTGATCCTAAAAGTAGAGCTGAAGCATTAGCTCTAATATCTAAAATGTAGTAGTATAAACTAATTATAAAGTTATTGGACGTTTCCGACAACCCTGGTCTTATCTAGGGTGTCCAATAACTAATTTATATATGTCGGAAAATAATCAAAATCTATTCTTTTGTCAGTTTTGTCAAAAATATTTTAAGTCTTTTCACGGATTCACACGTCATCAAACTTGTTGTCTATTTGATCCTAAAAATAGGTATAGTATTGAACCGGTATTAGTTTCAAAAGACCTTACATCTATAGAATATTTAGAAAAAGCTATTCATATTGTTCAATATCATCAACGGGTACGATTCGAATGTGAGGATTGTAAGAAAGTTGTAATCTTAAGTTATTTAAATTTTAAAAAACACCCGCAGTTTCTATGTAAGACGTGTTTACAAAGAAGAACCTGTATTGAAAGGTATGGGGTTGAGAACGTCGTATCTCTAGAATCCTCAAAACAAAAAAGAAAAGCTACTTGTCTTGTTAAATATGGTGTAGATAATCCTACGAAAAATAAACAGATAAAAGAAAAGCTTTGGAGTAATAGAAGTAGAAAAAAGCTTTCGCTACAAATTACACAAAATTGGAGACATCGGTCTCCAGAGAGTCGACTACATCACCGTGAAGCTATAAAGAAAGCTCGTCAAAAATTAAGTCCTGAACAGAAACGACAAGCTTTAGAAAAATCTAAAGAAACTTGTAGATTAAGATACGGAAGCGATTTTTATAGCGGTTCGGAAAAATGGAGAAGTACACTAAAAGATAGAATTAGAAATGCTTGTAAGAGATATACATATGAGTCTGAGTCTTTTGACTCTAGTTGGGAGTTAGCTTTATGGATTTATGCTAAAGATCATAATGAAGAGATCGAGAGAGAGTCTTGTTGTTTTGAATACGAGTTTGAAAATAAAAGACATCACTATTTTCCGGATTTTAAGTACAAAGGTGAGTTATTAGAATTAAAGGGTGACTACCTTATAGATCAAAAAAGAACTCAAAAGAAACTACAAGTTGCTCGGGAACATGGTGTAAGAGTTCTTTTCCTAAAAGATGTTCAACCATATTTGGACTATATGTTTAATAAAGAAAAAACCAGAAACTGGTATAAAAAATATAAAAATAAGTGAGACACCTAAATGAGTATTCTAGACATAACAACAATTTTTTGTTTATTCTGTTTTTTATTCTTCATAACAAATCTTATCTCGATAGATATTGGACTTCTAAGATTTGGAATTCCGATGACTGAACGTCAAGTTGATATTCTCGATAGATTTGTTTGGATGGCTAGAATATCTTTTATTTTAATGTTGATATCAGTTTGTATTCTTAGTTAATTTCCTCAGGTGTATCTCCATTTAAGTAATCATATAACGCTCGAAAAAACTTATGAGAAACCTTTTTATCTATTCTAGGATCCTTATAAATATTGATTATTTCTTTAATATACTCATCTTCGATATCGTTTCTATTAACTTTTCCTAAAACCGAAAAAGAATCTTTATCAGGATACTCTTTTTCTAACCTCGCACCTATCTCCCTACCATACGCGTCAGCTTCAATGTCTTGATTATAATAGTTAAAATCGTGTTCAAGGTTTTTATTCCAGTATTCTATAGATGAATTTTTATAATTTTGATTAATTTTAACTTTGGACGTATCTTGCTGTTGTCTGTGGGTATCTTCGTGAACAAAGGTTACATAAAAATTATCAGCAATATTCCGTAAGTCTCCTGAAGAACCAATTATAATCTTATCTAAAATATCGTTGGTTATCTGAATAACTATAAGTCTATCATTTAAGTCAAAATAACCACCAATTTGTTCAAAGCCTTTTATAAGTTCAAAAGCTATCTCGTTTTTTTTACAAAAATTATTCCAATCTTTATCATTGATTTGACCTGAAAATCTTTTTTGAATAGTTTTAAATACTTCAAACCAGTCTACATCCTCATTACGTCTATAGGTTTCGGTTAAAAGTATTCCATAAAATTTCATCTTTTCCATTTTTGGAGAAAGGTGACTTTTTCGAACACCTCTAGGTATCCAATCATATTTTTCGGAATTAACTATTTTCATTTTGAACCTTTCTTAAATAACTAGTATGACATCAAGAGATTTTTAAATAATCAAAAAAAAATAGACACTTTTACTGGTGTCTATTTTTAAGTTAAAGATTAATTCGTGAAACAAGTCCTTCATCACACAGTCTGAAAGAAATCTAACCAATCATCTATATCAAAGAGATCAAATATTTTATGTAAAGGATAACAATATTCTTCTTTAGAGTAGTCCATTCCTCCATCATCATCGTTAAATGAACTCCTTCCTCCTTGATTATCACAATATTCATCATACTGGTCATCTGCTTCATCTTCGAATAAAAAGTAATCTACATTATCAAATCTAGAAGAATAGTATGGATTAGCGGCTTCAACGCGCCAATATACAACATCATCATCTTTATGATCATTAAATATTGGTAACAACTCTATTAGAATTTCTTCCGGAGCCTGTATGTAAGCCTCGTCTTGACGTTCAGTCGGATCAATAATACAGAATTGATCGTTATTATAAATTAAATTTTTGTATTTTGACATTTAAAAATTCTCCTTATTTATAACTTTAAGTAGTTCACTTTAATGATAATATCTGTATGTATTCTTAGTCTTCGTAGATATCATAACCTAACCACCACGGATCTAGATACCTTCCAGATTTAGATTCTTTAATTTCCTCAGGTGTATCTCCATTTAAGTAATCATATAACGCTCGAAAAAACT
>ENA-OWLX01000032-OWLX01000032.1-metagenome-genome-assembly--contig:-NODE-32-length-39916-cov-12.332330_pt1 | contig 39916 bp, 40 predicted proteins | sample MGYA00245351_ERZ651106 | MGnify/ENA primary metagenome ERZ651106 (study PRJEB26857, sample SAMEA4031768) | metagenome | biome: human; feature: oral; material: saliva | place: Philippines | collected 2014... | reverse complement strand
ATATCTTATCGAGAGTAGTATATAATTACTACACGATGGTTACTGAGGAGGAACTCGAAATGAACTCGATAATCAAGATCGCTCGAGATGTGAAAGATCTCGTCAAAGAGTCAGAAGATTTCCGTGATTTTGATCTTTCACATTCGATAGCTGAAGCACAGACGTTCGACAACGTCTCGTTCTGGTCTATCACTGAGTCGATGCGACATTCAGAGTATATCGGGTGTCAATTCAATAAGTGTTCGTTCTACAAGCTCGACATGGAATTTGCAGAATTCAATACTTCGACTTTTGAAGACTGTGATTTTGATCGTGCAGATTTGTATGGTGCACATTTCAGAGGCGCAGTATTTCTCGGTACGAATACTGACTTTCATGATGCTGCAATTGCTCTTGTCGATTTTACTCAAAGTATTTTCGCTAACGTCGATTTCGGCGGAGCATATGCGCCTGGCGCAGAATTTGTAGAGTGTATTCTGAAAGGCGCAAACTTCACTGAAGCAATTCTCAGAGGAGCAAACTTTACGCGTGCTGATCTCCGTGGAGCCGACTTCAGCGGAGCAGATCTCACTGATGTTGAGTTTGAGTCAGCAATCATCGATGACACGACAATTTTACCTGAAGAACATCGAAATTGATCGTATACATCCTATCGAGAGTAGTATATAATTATCTCGTAATGGTTACTAGGAAGGAACTTCGATGAGTCCAATGATCACTATCGTTCGAGATTTAGATGACCTCATCAAAGACTCTGGTGCAGAAAAGATCGACCTGGATCACTCTACTGCTGAGTATGACGAGTCATTCGAGAACACCAAGTTTGGTCTCATCGCAAACTCTATGCGAAAAGCCAAGTACAACGGGTGCCGTTTCGAGAATTGTGAGTTCTCTGGATTGGACATGAGGTACTCGGAGTTCGATGACGCCGAGTTTGTCGATTGCGATTTTGGTCTTGCAAAACTCGACTTTGTAAGTGCAAGGAACTCTCAGTTCCACGGTGACGACGTTTACTTCACTGGAGCAAGGCTTGTCAGTGCTGATTTCAGTGGATCAATTATCGATGGCGCAGGTTTCAGCGGAATAAATGCTTATGGCGCTAAATTCTTCTGTGTTAGTCTTCGCAAAGCGAACTTCGCTGATGCTGATCTCAGCTTTGTGAATTTCAAACGTGCTGATCTTCGTGGAGCAAATTTTACTGGCGCTGATTTGAAGGGTGCTGACTTCACTGACGCACAACTCGATGGTGCTCAGTTCGACGGAGCCATCATGGACGGCTGGACCATCATCGAAGGCTGGAACATCATGGACGGCTGGACTAAGCTACCTGCAGAGTATCAAGACTAACTCGGTTGGTTCGGCAGGACTCGGCGACTGTTTCTATCAGCATCTGCTCGTAGATATAATATCGAATAGTCGTACAGTTCTTGCCGGTGCTTGCGATCTCAGAGGGTGATGAGTAAAATCTCACCCTCTGATTCATATAATGCGCTTCTGCATATAACATGATTCGCTCAGATAGTATATAATAGCTATGAGAGAAAGGAACTCAATGATCGACGCTAAGATTGTCTCGACTGGCTCTCATGGTAACATGATTGTTATTGACGACGTGATCGTTATCGACTGTGGCGTTAAACGGAAGATGTTTATCGAGAACTCCGAGAAGATAGAGCACTTGTTTGTGTCACACCGACACTCGGATCACTTGAGCGGAACAGTTCTTCGATGGCTTGCAAAGAATCGTCCCGATGTCTTGACTCACGGCACTCATTTGAACATGAACTCGTGGTTGAAACTGAAAGATATGGCACCGGATGTAGCAGAGATGTTTACTCCAGATCTTGGTCCTCACTCGACGATGACGATCAAGACTTCTCGTGGAGATTATTTTGTTGAGACATTTCCACTCGAGCATGACGTCGAGAATCAAGGTTTCATGTTGACGTCTCCGTTAGGAGAAACTCTTATCCACGCTACTGATACTTCGACGATGCGACATTGTCCGGACCGAATCTTTGATTATCTGCTTGTCGAGGGCAACTGGGATGAAGATGTCTTGGTTGAGAATCTCACCGCAGATGTCGATTCTGTGATGAGAGCATCACGTAATCTTCGTCACTTAAGTACTCAAATGTGTATGCAGTTCATGCGGACTCATTCACATTCTGGCTCGGTGATGATGCAACTACACGAATCTGAAGCGTTCGGTATGACGCTGACGCTTGATTGAAAGGAAACTCAGATGGACGACAAGATTTTCGACGCGCTGTACTACGATTTGATGGATCACTGTGTTGCGTTTACACGATCGACTCTTAAAGAGTTTATCGATGACGATGATCTCATCGAGTCGTTGTGCGGTCAGATCGATCGAGACATGGCTTATTCGACTACAAATCTCTTGTGTGAGATCCATGAGATCGACGAACTAGATCCAGTCAAGCTGTCAGAGTCTCTCGGCAGTGAATGGGCCGATGCACTCTATGCTGCCACGAATGATCTTAGCGATGATGTAATTGAAACTGTCAGTAAGTCCGAAGCTGATTCGCTTACGTGGCCTGTGCGACTCGTCGAAGACGGCTTGATTCGGTTTGAGTCAGAGAGTTTGAGCATTATCAAGTCAACTCTTGAAAGGATCGAGCGCTGATGGAAACTATATTCTGCTTTCGACTCTTCGATGAGATTAATTCTTACTGTCATACATTTACACGTGCGACTCTGGATATCGTCGTCGAGGACGACGCTCTTTCAGATATCTTGTATCTCAAGATCTGCGACGAGATATCTCGCTCTGTCGAGCTAGTGGCAGAGAATGTCGAAGACACCGGAGAACTAGATGCTGATAAGATCTCAGAATTTCTCCATGATGAGTGGGTCCGTGTATTTCACACTACGACTGAGCATCTCCGGAGTGTTCCAGCATGGGCTGATGAATTCGTCGAAGTCAGCTCAAAGAGTCTCGCATCTCAGATCGAGAAGATGGTCATGTCGTTCATCGGAAGGATCGGACCTCGTTTGAATCGATTCGTTTTGTAAGTTTACATAGTTTCTCCTGCAGTGTATAATAGTATAGTAGTTACACCGGCAAGATTGGACGATAATTATGACTACACTGAAGATGACGGATTCGATCCGTAAACGACTCTCAGCTTGTGGCGTACTTGATTTGCTCGAAGACGCAACGAATGTGCAGTTTTATCCACGTACTCACTCGAATGTTTCTGCGAAGGTTATTCGAGTCTGGGAAACTCGCGGTGCTGAGCGATGGTTTCTGACTTTCACGCTCCTCTTTGATAACGGTGAAGCCGTTAACGTACGTGTTTATGAACCTCGCACCCCGAATATCAAGAATTTCCGAGCATATCTCGGTGCTGACGTTACGAAGATTGCATTGCTGGCTTCTTTCAAGACCAAGAAGAACAAAGACACGGTGATTATCGCAGAGTGGCTCGGTACTCGACCGAGCGAAGAGCTCTCTGGCATGAAGGTTCCGGCGAAGAGTAATCTGATGACGACCGCTGGCTACGCTCCTCACAGCGAAGAGAATCTCGTGCGAGTTTCTCTGAATGAGAGTTTGATCGAAGGCTTTTCTAGCCGAGATATGATTCGAGAGCAGGTGGTGCCAGGTATTTATCCGATCAACGTTAGCAATGACTGACATGAAGTTAGTACATTTACGAATCTCATCGACTAAGAAGACTCAATCATTGATTGAGAAGATTGAGAAAGTATCGATCGTTGAGAATGACGACGACTATATTATCCCGGTCGATACTTTCAGACGATTCGAACCAGATCTCGATCGTCTCGGCAAGACGATCTCGGCTCAGTGTTTAGTGATTGATTCTACTGAAGCTGAAGCTGAGTTGCAGAGACGACTCGAACAAGGCTTGATCGACGTCAAGAAAGCTAAGAAAATGATGAGGTCTTGGCTGAAGTCTTCTCTCAAAGAGATGAAGGCAGTTGGTCCACTTGTTTCAGCGAATGACGAAGACAAGTGGATGAAAATGAAGCGAGATGTTTATCGTCTCGACGAATCTCGTCTACGATAGTTTGACAAGGAGAAGGAAGAATGAACGAATTTGTTGCCTGGATTGGACAGAACGCCACTCTCGTCAAGACCGCGGGTAGTGCAGTTATCGGTCTCGCTGCTTTGGCATTTGCCTCATTGCAGATTATCAAGGCTATGAAGCATTTCGGTGCTGACAAGATGAAGGAAGGCGGCAAGGCTATCGGCCTCGCGATCTTGATCATTGTCATCGCCGCGATTGGTATTACGGGCGTGATTAGCATTGCCAACACTCTGCGGCCTGACACCCTGAAGGGTTCGACTGACTTTAGCTCTTCGATTTCTTACATTGACTCTGGGGTTTACAATCTCGGATAGATGTAGTATAATCATTCATAACGGATGATGTCTAGAGAAGGAGAAAGATCATGTCCGAAAAGAAGGTTTATCCCGTAGTAAACCAGCACAACATTAACGACATCGTTGCTATCAAGCTCGGTGTTTCTCGCCGTGAGGCGGCCGAGTGGTACAATGCTTTCATTGATACCCTCCGCTACGAGCTGAAGGCAGGCCATGACGTTGTTCTGAATGGTCTCATGAGCATCGTGCACCGTGACAAGGAAGCACGAACTGCTCGTAACCCTCGCACTGGCGAACAGGTCCAGGTGCCTGCGCGGACAGTCATCAAGACTTATCCGCGTACTCTTCTGTTCGATCTCGACAAGGGTTATTCTGATGTCGAGCTGACTGAAGAGCAGGAAGCAAAGATCGCGGAGTATCGCGCCAAGCGTATCGACGCGTGAGTTTGGCAGATAACAGGGCAGCTTATTCTTAGCTGCCCTGTAGTCGCATTTAGATCAGGATGTCGTTGTGAGTGTATCAGTCGTATTGAAACGAATCATTTACTCGATTCGTCAATGGTTCCAGCCTTACTGGGTCCCGCCACCGATTGAGAGTAAGAAGCATACTACTGATACACTCTCGTCTCAAGAGACAGTCGAAACAATTGAAGCAGTCGAAGAAACTCAATCGACTGAGACTCTGCAACCTCAGGAAGTTTCTGAACGAAAGCCGAATAAGAAAGAACCATATCCGTCGGTTGGTCCTGGCGAGACGCTCATGCAACCTCGTGACTGGATGATCCAATTCGGCGATGCTCGCTTGGCGATCCAGGAATTTGATCATCGTCTCGTGCTAGATCCGACAAAACTCGATCGTCTTCCTGCTCCGAACTGGTCCTGGTACTATCATGATGAGAAAGTGCATCAGTTGCTGTCACATCTCGGACCGACAATGGGCTACAAGTTTAAGGAACGAGACAGTAAAGAGCGTCAAACTCTTAAACCGTTAATTCGTATCACTGATCGACAGTATGACCGTACTCACTTGATCCCGTTTGGCTATCATGGTCTTGAAGCTGATCCACGACTATTGATCGGTTTCGACTCGGACCAGAATCGTGGACCGATGAATGACTATGAGATCCAACAGAAGTCGTGGAATTTTCCGATCTTCTGGGCGTGTGAGGTTACACACGACTCAGATAAGAAAATGACATTAACCTACACTGTGTGGGATGCTCGGACTTTACGTCGTATCAGTCAAAAGTCGTTCGTAACTCGCGGTGATATCGACTGGCGTTGACTGTAGAATATCTACAAATTTCCTATGCTGAGAGTGTATTCTTTCCTCTCAACGGTATATAATAGTTCCATGAACAAAGAATATGGACTTAGTGCAGATTCAATCAAAGAGTATTTGGTCGGACGAATGATCGTTTCGATCGACGAGTACCACGGCGAAATGACACTCGATAATGGCACCGTGCTTGAGCTTATCGATGCTCGTGAGTGTTGTGCGTGGTATGATGCAGTTATTGGCGACGACATCAAGTTGAAGACGATCATCACTGACGTGGACGAGGAACCGGATGACGACTCTGACGCAGTAGAAGCATACAGGATCGTTATCCTCGGCGAAGACTGTCGAATCGGAACGATTAATGTCGCAGGCGATCCGACGAGTGGTTACTATTGCCATTCGGCGTATTTCTCGGTTCGAGTAAAGAAGACAAAGTCTGAGTTTGTCGATGATGTCGCACAGGACATGAAGAACATGTCTGAATCGATTGTTCGTATGCAAGATAAACTTTACTCATATCGATCGCTTTTCACAGCAAACGGCGTTAGTGACTATCCTTCACGGATTAGTCAAACGATCGAGCGTCTTGAACGAGCTTCAGAATGTCTCGATAAGATCGTCGAATATCTCGGTGAAGAGGAAGACTGGTCATGAGACGCTTGATTCTCATCATGAACTCGATCGAAATGAGTGCGGCTTTGTTGTCTCTCATCATCGGGATTGTATTGATTTTCGAGAGTTTTGTTACGAAGTCGTTGAGTCCTATCGGTGGTTTACTCGCACTGGCTCTTATGATCGTATCATTAATGATCGCAACTGCTCTTAAGATCTTTACAATCGAGTCTTGTATAGAGGAGAACTAATCATGAAGCATTTCGTATCCTTCATGGGCATGTGTGAGTTTATGACGGCTTTCTTTTCTTTGACCTTTTGTATAATACCTATCACTGCTCATTACACAATATCAAGGCCACTTCATGTTGGAGACTTTGTCGGAGTATCTTGTATGATGGTCATGCTGATGGTCTTTATCAGTCTCAGGGTGTTAATCACGTCATATGATGACAAGGAGAATCATGAAGAATCTACTCAAGTGGATTGAGATGGGTCTGATTTTGCTGGCTTCTGCTTTGATCGCGTTGTTCTTTTATGCGAGATCTTTCGTAGAGTCATCCGAGCCTTACTATCTGATTGCAGTGGTCGTTACAACGACCATGTTTTTGATCGTGTTTAGTTCCAGGACTCTGCTCGTCGAGTTCGACACAGACGATAATCAGCCATAACTCTTATGGTCGAGAGTGTATTCTTTTCTCTCGATGGTATATAATAGTTTCATGAACAAGGAATATCCACTCAGTCCAGATCCAACCAGAGAGTATTCGATGGAGGCGAACTTGGCCGTGAAACGCATTCTGAATCTTGTTGAGTTAGCCATATATCTAGTGCTTATCATTATCTGTGTGTTACTTTATACGATCGGATCACGAGAGTGGTTGATGGTCGTTTATCCACTCTCAGTGATTCTCATGTTCACGCTGCTGATCGTGACTGGTATGAAGAGGTCTGTCGATCTCGACATAAAGGAGAACTAATCATGGAGAGTTTCCTTAATACATTCGAGATTGTTTTAGCTGTCGAAGTATTCATCTCGATGCTTGTATGGACAGGATTTGTTGTTGAATTTGTCGTTAAGATGGGAAAGATCTCGTGAAGAATCATATGACTGGTTGGCTCGACTCAATCGAAACTGTCTTGATTGTAGCGAGCTACGCTGCATTCATGGTGTTTGCTTGTTTTGAGTTTGGATGGTGGTCAGCATTGAGCTATCACCCGACTGAAGAGTGGGTAACACTCTCTATGATGCTTGTGCTCTTCGCACTTACGTACGCAACGTCAGCTTTTAAGGAGCGTCGTCAGTGAATATTTTCCATCCGATTCGATCTATTAAGTCGATTATTCGACGTCATATCAAGAAGATTCTCATTGCATATCTTGTGAGTCTTCTTCCAATGAACTTTCTGACAGTTTCGTTGACGACACCGGCATCGTTTTTCAAACCGGAGCAAGTGTTTAGCTACATGAAGACCGCGGGCATCGTTAATTTCGTGACTGGCGGTCTTGCTCTTCCGACAGTTAGCGGAATTGAAACTGCAGTTGGTAATGGTCTCAAGTGGGTTGGCGAAACAACTGGCGCTATTTCTCTGAAAGATCAAGGCGAATCGATGATTGCTAGTGGCCGTGAATGGTTTAACGGCGTCGGAGAGTATGCTCATGCAGTTGGCCACAAAGACGAGTCTCAGACTGCAGCACAACAGCAATCACACTCACCGAATTATTATCGAGTCGATGGTCCAGCTCAGTTGCCGAGCTTCTGTCCGAATGAGGGTATCCATTACGTCGGTCGAATCGATGATCGTGGTCGTATCGGCGGTGCTTGTGGAGTTATCACGTCAAAGATGGTTGCCGACTCAGCCGGCTCGCGTCAGCCATTCGCTAAAGACTCTGCTCCTGCCGGATGGGGCCATAATGGCAAGGTCGTTATTGATCTGGATAATGGCAAGAGCTATCGAGGTTACTTCTGGAACCGCAGTCACTTGGTTGCAGATTCTCTCGGCGGAGCACCTACTTACGAGAATCTTGTTACTGGTACTCGAACTCAGAATGTTGGTGACGGCAGTGGCGGCATGGTTTACTCCGAGAAGAAGACTCGTGATTTCTTGAAGTCTCATCAGAACTGCCCTGTTAAATACTCTGCAGTTCCGAATTACTCTGGCGACGAGATCGTACCGCGCACTGTGACAGTGGATATGGTCTCGTGTGATGGTTCAATTAATGAACACGTGATTGTTGATAATTCAGCTGAAGGTTTCACAATCAACTACAACGAAGGGACGTTTGAGAATGTACGTCGGTAAGAGTGTATATGATAAATACCCGGTGTTCGTCGATCTTGACGATCTTGAGTTCTTCAAGCAGACTCTCGAAGTCGCTAAGCAATCACTTGTCGACGTGACGTCTGACAAGTTATCGATGCCGGTTATGTTTGCATCTCGCCTATCTGCTCAGACTCCGGAAGAGTCATCTGTTATTGAGCGCAAGAAGGTACACGACAAGAAGCGAGCTCGTCGTCGGTGTATTGTTATCGATGCTGATTATGAAGCTGATGAGAAGCAAGAATCTGATCGAGTTCGTCAGGCCTTGATTGATTTCGCTATGGCGATGGGTACGCCGATTTTCATTTACCCGACAATGAGTTATCCTGACAAGCCGCGTTTCCGAGTTGTCATGTTCGCAAAGAAGCTTATGAACGAGCTTCGTTATGAGCAGGCTGTCAGATGGTTGTGCCGACAAGTAGACATGAAACTGACAGATACATCTGATTATCGTATCACTGCTAATCGTAACCTGCCGGTTTTGACAGAGAAGAGTCTTGAAGCAGTGTACAGTACAATGGATGACGACTCTCTTGAGCTGCTTGATAATGTCATGTGGCGAGATGAGAAGCTTCCGAAGAAACGTCAAGTCGTCAAGTACGAAGCAGCTGACGATATCGTTTTCGATGACGACATTGCTCTGCGAGTATCGGCTAAGACGATCTCAGAGACGAAGATCGTTTCGAGCTATAACACCATTTGGCGATTGATCGAATCGATTGCTCTTGCTGTTATTCACAATCAGCTGAAGCTTGAGACTGCTGAAAAGATGATGGAAGTTTTCGCAAAAGCTGATCCTGCAAACGAGAAACGGTATATAATTGGTAATAAGGAGTTACTCCAAAAGTACATTAACGCATTGACTGAGTCGATCGAAGCTCGATCGGCAGTGCGACCGCTCGAGACTTGGACCGAATTCAGCGCAGCAGTAGAAAGGGAAGACGCATGAGTACGCTTTTCGGATATGAGAAAGCAGTACAGCACGTACTGAGTCACGGTGTCGATTTTGCAGGTACGAAGGCATGCTTTAATGTCGATGTCGTGATTGATCTGCCTGACGTCGACGAACAGATTGTGTGGTATCCGAAGTATCGTGGTAGCAAGAAGACTTCCAGTCGATACTTTCTGAACGAATCTCGCTGGTATATGATGGCTACTCGAGATCCGCAGTTCATTATCGAATGTGGCGGTAAGATTTGGGATACTATGCGAGATGAGAATGGTCTCGTTAATTCGAATTACGGCTATCAAGTCAAGAAACACCATAATCTCGACGTGCTGGCTGGTGCTCTTTCTCATCATCACGAAGTTGATGTCTGGATTGTTGATGCAGAGAATGCCAAGCTCAAGCATGACACTGTGTGTAATAACGTCGTTAAGATTCGAGAATACGACGATTCTCTGCAAGTTGAAGTGTGGACTCGTTCTCTTGATCTTACTTTCGGCTTGCCGTATGATCTTGCCGCAGCGCAGAGTCTGGCGTATCTGATCGCTGCTCGAGCTGGTATCGGTAAGACTGTATCGAGTGTAACATTCCATGTTGTTAACTGCCATATTTACAAGCGAGACATTGAAACATTCGATAGTTTTACTGAGCCGTTTGCTCTCGAGGGTGTCCGATTTAAAGAGACTCCGTATGTACACTACGACGGGCCTGTTGACTTGGTCAATGCAACTCTGACAGAATCTCTGCAGATTGACGTTACGGTTGACGGTCGTATCAGTGAGTATCACGATATCTCGTCAGATAAGTTCTCAAATATCATTTCTGATCTGACAGACGAGATCAACTCTGATGTCATTCGTTTGGAGATTAGCCGAATGCTAGAAGAGTATCTCACTGATTATGAGACTCGCAAGTCAATGAGTGTTATTGGAAAGAAACGACGTGCCGTGATCTGGTATCAGGCTGGCGTTTGGTATCATTCTCCGGTGTTCATTTCCTAAACAATCGAAAGGTGATATAATACAAACATGAACGAAATGACTCTTGTTAAGACAAACGACGATATTGTTGTATTTGACGACCGTGTTATTGACTCATTTATCCAGAATATCCATGAAACGATTCATGCGATTGAATCAGGCGATGATCGTTACGCTGATCGAAAGTCTCTCATGTCTATTCGTGCGTCAGCGAATAAGATCACTGCAGAGATGAAGACTCATATCAAGACGTATGAAGCAACTCTCTTTGCTGAGGCTCGAGCACAGATCAAGATGATCGAAGCCGAGCTTGATTCTCTCGGTGCTGCAGTTAAGAAGCGAATGGCCGAGATTGATGCAGTTTACAATGCTGAAAAGACTGCTTTGATCGAGTTGGCGTTCAAACAGACGATGACGTATTACGACTTCGACGTTGAGTTGAATGATGTCTCGGATGTGCGATGGTGGAACCGATCGACGTCAGAGAAGGCTATTCGTGAGCAGCTCGTTGCTCGATTGGATGCGATCCAGGTTGTTATGAATGTCGGTCTCAGCACTGAAGAAGCAGTTGATCTTCTCAGTACCGACAAGTGGGATCTTGCTCGAGTAATGAAGAAGATCCAAAAGACCACTGACGATCTAGAATCGCCGGAACAAATCATCAGTGCAGTGGTTACTCTTCCGATCAGTGACAAGTCTGTACTTGATAGCCTCGTGTCTAGCCGCCATGGCTGGTTGATCGAGTGGAAGGAGTAAGATTGACTCCTGGACAGAAGACTTAGAAACACTCAGATGTTTCTAGATAAGTTCTGGTAGGGTGAATGGTTATAAACTCTATCAGATTGTTTGCAAACAATCACAATATGAAAGGATGATGCCTTGAGTACATTATCTACATATGCACGGTTCGCTCCGTCGAGCCGTTTTCGTCGAGGACTCTGGTTCCTCGCCGCTGGTACATTCGCGACCGGCATCGCTTTTGGTGCAGCAAGCTCCATTCCGTCAGTGCAGCAGGCCGCGAACGCGGCACCTCTCGGTGGCGGCGTATATCTCGACATCGGCGAAGGCCACCAGTCGTGGATGGGTGGCTACCAGCCGCCTTCGAACGCGGATCAGAGGTATCCCGTTTACTGTGTGCAGATGTGGCTTCCGAACCCCACGCCAGCTGACGTAGTGACTAAGTCTACTCTGACTGAATCTCGCATGCTCGGACCTGAAGAGCTGCATTTGAATCCTGCACAGATGACTTTCATCTTTGACCGTCATGCTCAGGATCAAGACGCCTGGAATCAGGCCGCTATCTCACTTCTTGTCCACACGAATTTTGAGCAGGATCAGGCTGGACACGATACTCATGAGTCTATCAACCATTATGTTGATCTGGTGAAGGCTCAGCACATGGATGTCTATAACAAGGCAGTCGAACTCGCAAAGGAAGGTCGCTATTACGCAACCAAGGGTTACAGCGAGGGCTCACACACTGGTGATAACGACCGTGAAGGTGTTATTAAGGACATCAAGGGCTTCAACGAACGCGGCGAGTCTGTTCCGCGAATTCTGACTCGCATCGAGTTGACTGGCCCCGCGGTCTTTGATGAGACTGGCACGAACGTCTGGGAAGGCGCCACCACAGAGCAGCCATTGACTCTTCATTGGAAGGCTACCGGCAATGGCGAAGTGAATTATAAGATCGATTACTGGGCTGGTACTCGTAATACTTTCACGAAGTACACTGTTCGAAACGGTGTGCAGCAAACCTTGTCTTACGGCGATCGTAACGTATCTGCCGATCCGGAGCATATCATTAGGCAAGGTCCGAAGTGGAATGTTCTCTTCGACTTCCAGCCTGAAGGCGCCTCGAACGTCGGTGGATCCAAGTACACCGACGGCAAGAACATTTCCGATACTCTAACCGCTTCTGTCAAGAAGGATTACGGTGACGGTAAGTGGCTCAAGATTAACGGCAAGGGCGTTCCAGTCAAGTACGAAGGCACTGCCTACTACACTGGAGAGAACGCTCCCACCGCCTCTAACGAGGTTCCTGCCGACGCTAAGGCCGTTGGCACCGCAACCTTGACGTTCGACGGTGAAGGTACTCAGACCGCAACGGTTACACCCACCGAAGAATTCAAGCCTGGATTTGTTACGTGGGTGTGGAAGGTCACTAAGAATAATCAAGGCGATTACTCCAAGTACATTCACTCGGATTGGACTGACGGTTACGCCGCCGCCAACGAGACGAACAGCTTCCGTCACAAGGCCAAGATCAACACTGCTGCGTCTATTCGTACCACTCAAGGTGGCACCTACATGGTAGACGACATGTGGGTTGATGGTCTTCCCAGTAATCACGGTGAGTTTGCTGGTAACGGCGAGTTTGATAAGGACGGCGTAACCCTGAAGCAGGATCTCCTGTTCTTCCCCAAGGGCACTGAGGTTACGGAAGCCAACAAGGGCAAGGCTGAGGTCATTTCCTCGACTACTGTTCCAGCCAAGAACGGTTTCTACCCGTCGATTGGCACCAACGGCTTCAAGCTGAAGGATGATGCTGCCGGCACGTACGTTTTCGTTACCTCGTTTGAAGGCGATAGCCGAGTCGAGGCTTACACCTCTAGTGTCGAGGATGTAACCGAGCAGTACACGGTTGATGTTGATACACCGAAGCCTAACAAGCTTGTCAAGATCGGTACAACCGCGACTGACACCAAGGACGGCGACAAGGAGATCAACCCCACCGGCCCTGTGTCAATCACTGACAAGGTGTGCTACACGAACTTGAAGCCCGGCAGGGAATACACTTTGACCGGTACGCTGATGGATAAGACCACTGGCGAGGCTTTCCGAAACGAGAAGGGTGAGGATATCTCGTCCTCGACCACTTTCACCGCCAAGGAAGCTGAGGGTTGCGAGAACGTTGTTTTCGAAACCACTGGCGAAACTCTGGAGGGTCATGATACTGTTGTTTTCGAGAACATGTTCTCTGACAACAAGCGTATCGCTGTTCACGCCGATATCAACGATGAAGGACAGACCGTTCACCCGAAGGTTGCTCCTTCCACCACTCCTGCTGCTCCTGCGCCCAAGAGCGGTAAGCTCGCACACACCGGTGCTATTGCTGGCGGAGTTTTTGCTGCTGCGGGTACAACAGCCGCTGCAGGTGGTGTTCTTCTCATGAAGCGCCGCCGCAACGAAGAGGACTAACAGTTAGTTAAGGAATGCCACACTTATGTCTTTGTAGGTGTGGCATTTCTATATTTCTATCAAGGTATATTCGATTGAAACACTAAACAGTGTCAATCGAGTCTTCTCATGTAATATAATAGTTTAATGATTGACTATCGTAGTCTATCTCACTCGGATGAAAGGAGCAGAGACTTGACTCTCGTAAAGAACAAGTCTGGCACACGCGTACGCGCCATCGGCGCAGCGATGTCTACTGCGATTGCAGCTGGCATGCTTGCGTTCGCGCCTGTTGCTCATGCAGCGACATTCCAACCGGCATCTGATCTGTTTGATCCTGGCGATCAGACCGGCAAGTTCCTCGTTTACGGTCGCAATGTTACGAACCACGCAATTTCGTGGCATCTGGATCCGCATCAACGAGATGACTTCATGCACTTCTGCGTTAACGCAGGTGTCGGCTGGCCTGATAACCCCGTTCAGCCAAACGGGGAATTTAACCTATCAGAGTATCGATCTGAAGCAGACAGTGTCCCATCAGCACGTCCTTATCGATTGAATGATGCAGCATTTGCATATCTCGCATCTCGTACGAACGACATGGGTTGGCAAGCAGCAACGCATGATCGCACTTCGATCATGTTGCAGGCCTTGGTCCATCTTAATTTCGAGCGTGATACTATCCGAATGAACTGGGATACTGACGGTTCTCATACTTACTCGGCCGCCCAGCGAATCGAGATGATGGTCAAGGAGATGGAAGCTCAGTATCCTGATAATGCTAAGGAGCTCCGTGATCTCGTATCGACTCTCAATAACGTGTTCCCGGATAACGCGACTGTTGACAAGGGCACCGTTACTACCGGCGATGACCTGACCGCTACTCTCAGCGGCTACGGTGCAAAGACTGCTGACGGTAAGGGTATGGCTTACGTCCATGACGGCAACGATCCTGACATTACGGTTACGTTGAATGGTCCATCTACGTTTGATGACGGTTCTCAGTCCAAGACTGTGAAGGCGTCCCAAGCAGGTGCACTCAAGATCAAGTACACCGGCTTTGGTACTGTTAACTACACTGTCAAGGAACAGACCAAGGTTGCCAAGCTGGTCAATTTCGACCCTCCCGGTGATTACCCCAACCGCGATCAGCGAGAGATTCGATTTAATATCAGCACTCAGGATGCAACTGCTGAGGGTTCGTTTGAGCCGAACATCCAGCCTAAGCCTAAGCCTGCAGTAAAGCTCCGTACGACTGCTACCGACAAGTCTGATGGTGACAAGGTTCTTCTTGCTAACCAGAAGGAAGCTACTATCACTGACACGGTGACTCTCAGCAACTCTCGTAAGCTGCAGAAGGATGAGAAGGTCACTCTCCGTGGTCAGGTTGTTCGCACTGCAGATGGAACGCTCGTTGGTGCTCCTGTCTGTAAAGCGATCACCACTCCTGTAGATGCTGGCAAGTTTGAAGAGAAGATCGATCTGACGATCCCGACCATGGGTCTCCATGAGAAGCAGGTCACCGTGTTTGAGCGACTCTATTCGGGTGACGATATTGATTGTGCAAACCCGGATGAGAGCAAGATCATTTCGGTCCACGAGAACCGAGACGACAAGGACCAGACTCTGGATGTCAAGCACTCTGGCGAGATCAAGACGACTGCTTACAACCAGTCGGATAACTCCAAGCAGATTGCAGCTGATAAGGACCAGACTATTCTGGACCGTATCGATATCTCCAAGTCGAACCTGCAGCCTGGCAAGGTTTACAAGGTGAATGCTCAGCCTGTCGTTCCATGGTATGACGGTGCTCCTGTCGATGCTCCGGTCGCATTCGATAAGCTCGGTAAGGTTGATAAGCTGACTCCGGTTATCGATAAGAATAACCAGAAGGCAGTCGCATTGCCTTACAAGTCGGTTAAGGTTGCTCACGACTCCGCAGTTGCTAAGGATGCTATCCTGGATGGCGGCAAGGTCGGCGATGTTATGCTCGCCGATGATGAGTTCGTCTACACTGAAGGCATGGATCATGTCGATGTTGTTATCTCCGGTGTGGATATGACTGGTCGTCGTGCTCGCCAGAAGGTGGTCATGTTTGAGAAGGTCTCTGCTGACGATATCGTGCCTCTCGTGCACGCTGACGTTAACGACGAGACTCAGACTGTTACCGTTCAGTCTACTTTGAAGACTAACCTTTATCGAGTCGTCGGTAATGAGGAGTCCAAGGAGTACACTCCTGGCGAGAAGACTGCACTTGTCGATAAGGTCCAGGCTCGCGGTGTCGAAGCTAACAAGACTTACCTGGTTAAGCTTGAGCTGATGACTCCTACCGAGGACAAGAACCTTGACAAGCAGGATGGTGTCGAAGACGGCATGACTCCTTACACCGATAAGGATGGAAAGCCTGTTGTTGTCGAGCAGGAGATCAACGTTAACAAGAACAACGTTGATTACAATGTGACGGCTGACTTTACGGCGTCTGATAAGCGAGTGGAGATCACTGCTTATGAGACTCTAACCGATAAGAGCAACCCTGAGAACGTCCTTACCCACAAGGACCCGAAGGACAAGGACCAGACGGTGACGCCGGATACTCCGACCACTCCGGCCACTCCGCCTGCACCTCATTCGGCTGCTTCTCCGAAGCTCGCAAAGACCGGCGCTAACTCGCTCGGTGTACTTTCCATTGCTGGCGTCTTGAGTGCTCTTGGCGCTGTTGCTGGAATTGCTCGTAAGAAGATTATCAAGTAATCTTCCACGATCATCAGAGAGGGTGGAGTTCTTTCGAGGGTTCCACCCTCTCCAACTATCTCACTAAGAAAAGGAGCGGACAATTGAACTACAAGAAACTTTCAGTTATCATGCTGGCCTTACCATTTGTGCTGACAGCTTGCTCGAGTGGTGGTGCTCGTCATGTCGCATCAGGTTTAAATGGAGATGTCAGTAAAGCTGCCGGTATTGCTCAGCCGTCAGCTAGTCCATCAACTGAAGCAACTCCGAATGCTTCAGAATCACCTAAGCCAACTGAGCAAACTAAGCCTGCTGAGACGTCGAATCAGCAAAACACTCAGAACGATAACTCGAATCGTCAATCGACTCAGAACGAATCGTCTCAGGATTCGTCTGTGACTGTCCAGCAGGATCAACCTGCTGCACCGCGTACTGAAGAACCTCGACCTACTTCAGCTCCGTCGTCTACTATCAAGTCAGGTGTGACGAAGGAGTGGAATGACGATGATGAGATCGAGAATGTCAAGCCTGGCAGCGTCACGTCAGAGACTCCATCAGTGACTCCATCAGCGACTCCGACGGAAACTCCGTCTTCCGGAGTTTCAACTGGTAGTGTCAACTGAGTCTTGTCGCGTGATATAATAGATTTGCGGTGACTGAAAGGAGTTACAACATGAATGACGACAACCGCAAAGTTTTGATGACGTCATCGACGATCATCATTGGTGTTACACATATTGTACGAGATTCGAATGCTCGTCTTGACACTGAGGTCGCAGATTTTGCTGAACGACTAAAGCAGCTAATCTACAAGATGCGAGCTGATGACAACGCACATGGCGAATTGATGCGAGTCATCAGGCCGTTGGTCGAGATCAAGGTCACAATCGAGAATCTCAAGACTGAGATGTCCGAGCTCGAAGAGAAGTGCGTAGATATCCTCACGAAGATCGCACTCAGCTACGATCATCCAGGAGATTACCATGCATTCTCTGATATTGAACCGACATTGACTCGTGATGTCGAGAGTGTACAAAACTCTTACGACGAAGCAATGGGTCCATTGTTTGCGAATCTTCTCAATGGTGCAAATTCGCTCGAAACGATCGAGCATTCTTATCGATCATTGATTCAAGAAACTGCTCATTCTATCGGACGAGAGAATGTTGTTCTTTCACGAGAATCTCTTGCGATTGCAGTTTCGATGGCTCGGGCAATCGACGAAGTCTTTGAATCTTCATATATTCCGGAACGAGGCGATGAGTAATGCATAATCTTTTCAAATCGGCTGAACAAATCGAGTCAATTGTTGCGAGGATCGAAGCCGAGCTAACTGCTCTGAGTCCTGATGAAATGACAAAGGGTGCGTATTCATCTTGTATTGAGATCTTGCAGGATCTTCTGACTCTTGCAGATTTACTCAAGCTCGACGATGCTGAGCCTGAAGATGCTGACAAGCTTTCGATCGTCTCCGTGAAACTTGCAGAAGGCGTGATCGACGCTCAAGCCAAGTCTTACACGTCTGATGCATCGAGAGAGATCATCCAGCGATTGTCGACTGCTGTCAGTTCGATTCTCACTCTGTATTATGTTGCAACTCTCGTGGATCGGTAAGGTGATTGAGAATGTTTGAAGCAATCAAGACAAAGTCAGCGTCATCTGCTCGTAAGATTGTCACAGCTGGAGTTGCCGCGACGATGTTTGCCGGTGCACTTTTCGGAGCAGGTCAAACTGCACAGGCTCAATCTGTCCGAGAAGAGATCCAGTCGAAGTACTCGATCAGTCACGTTGCTGAACGAATCGCTGGGTTCCAAGAGAAAGTCATGGGAATTCAGAGCTACGCATCGACAGACGATATTCTTCGTGGCTTGTTCGACAATGCCGGAATAACAGAGAATCGACCGATGGTCGATCAGCCTGGTGTGAATGCTCCTCCTGCTGAAACGACTCCTGCTCCGACTGAGTCGACTAAGCCAACTGACGAATCGACGCCAGCGCCCGATCAGACGACTCCGACGACTCCGACGACTCCGACGACTCTTTCTACTCCGTCTGAGCAGCCTTCTGCATCTACCCCGTCTGACGAGAAGACTCCTTCTCCGGTCGAGACTACTCCGGCACCGATTCCGACTCCGACAGACGAAGCAACTCCGGCTCCAGTCGAGCCGACTGTACCGCCTGCACCGTCAGATGAAGAGATTCCGAATATCACCAAGCCGACTGTACCTCCAGTCGAAGAAGATGTTCCATCACCTGTCGAGCCAGCTGCACCGGTTACTCCCGCTAACGAGACTAAGCCGGTTGACGAGACAACTCCGACTCCGACGATTCCGTCAGACGAAGAGACTCCAAATATCACCAAGCCGGTGGTACCTCCAACTGACGACTCGACTACTCCTGCTGAGCCAGCTGTTCCGACTCCGACGACTCCGACTCCGACGACTCCGTCTGATGAAGAGACCACTCCTGCTAAGTCTGTCGTGCGTCACGTGACGTACACCGACAATGCTGGAAAGACTCTGACGACTGAGATTGAAGGAGACTCTCTACCGGAAACAGTGATGATCGACTGTGTCGAAATGATCGTTGCTGATCGTAGTATTGGATCAGAGGGTGATATTACTCGACAGGTGACGGTTCGTTACGAATCTCGAAGCTATGCTCAAGATTGGCGTACAGAGATTCGAGTCGACGGTCGTGTCGCCAACACGGTGAATACTCACGTAACGTACAATGTTCGTTATGATAATCTCACTCAGACTGAAGGTGCTCACCCGACCGAGCAGCGTCTCTTCGAATCAGTCCTTGAAAAGATTCGACACGATTATGATATTTCGCCTAACGCGACGATCACTCATGATGGTCAATCGATTCAGATCGCATGGTCGACATTGATCAAGACTCCTGAGGAGACTCCTCAACCTCCGGTTGATACTACCCCTCCTTCTGATCACGTCGACGACAAGCCTCCTGTCGAGGATCATTCTTTCGAGAAGCCTTCTGTCGAGAAGGTAACTGACGTGACCAAGATGAAGTCGATTATCAAGGACTACTCGGAGACTCTTCCGACGTTGAACAGCAACACATACACCGGTGACACGGTTAACGATCTGATGGCTAAACCGAATGGCGTGGATGTTGTCAACGCTCGATTGAATGCTCAGTTTGTCAAGCGAGCGAATGAACTTCGTGCTAAGCTTGGTCTATCGCCAGTATCGATCGATGAGAGTTTCAATGCTCGTCATTCTGACGATCTGAAGTCTCATCTTGTCGCATCATACAATGCACGAGATCACGTCGAATCGTCAGGTAGAGACGCAATGTTTGACGAAGCTGATATCATGATGGAATCGATGGTACCGACTTCGACCATCAGGACTTTACATGATGTTACTCCTGAGGCACTTGCTGATTATGCATTTAAGATGTTTATCGGTGAGTGGAAGTATCTCGGAGCAAACGACGATTCTGATGGTCACTTGCAACAAGTTATCCAGGATCTGGATGGTCTGAAGTGGATCGGCGGAGTCCATATCGGCTCGATGACTCACGAAGCAGGCCGAGGAATCTTGGCGAATGTTGATATGTCAGTGTACAATCTGTCGATTGTTATGATAGAATATAAATAATGGAGGTGCATATGCTTACAATGACATCATCAACTGCGTCAACCCTTGACGTATACCGTAACCGCATTGACAATGAAAAGATCATTGTTGATGCTGGTAAGACACTGGTCGTCGAAGACGACCAAATCGAACTGATCCGTTCTATCGGTCGAGAGTCGGGAGTTGAATACTCTGTTGGCTTCATGACCGATTCTGGAGAGTTCGTCGAGACGTCGAAGATGAGTTTCTTCGACAACACTACTCGCTCCGAGAATGTCGACCAGATTCTTGATCGACTGTTGCCGAGCAAGAGTGACATCGATAAGCTAATCGATTCTTCTATCGGTTCAGAGTCAACTGACCCTATGACTCGTAGCACGATCGCGTTTGCGCGTATTTCGCTTGAGTCTGCACGATCAACGATTATTCCGAGTGAAGTTACTATCGACAATGAAGCTCGCCAACTCGCTGAGTCTCTTCTTACTGACGGCAAGATCGAGTCCGTCAATGAGTGGAACCGACTTGTGCGTGAGCGTACTCTCAAGATCGATGAGATCGAGAAGCAAATCAAGGATCGTCGTGAAGAGTATGCTCGTCAGCTTGACGACTGGATCACTGAGGCAGTCGAACGTGCTCGGCTTGAGTTCAAGTTGGCACATCCTGAACCGACTGCTGCTTCAGATGAAGCTCTTCGCAAGGATCTCATGACTGTCGTCGACGAACTCGACGCCAAGATTGAATCGATGATCGAGAAGTCTCGTTCAGAGTTGTTCAGCAAGCTGATCGATTCTGGAGTAACTTCTCTCAAGCCGCTCGCCAAGTATCTGTCGCTGAAGAATCGTTTGATCGAGATCGTTGATTCTGTAGCTTCTGCTCCGGTTGCTTATTCAGTACCTGCGGTTCCGGCTGTTCCGGTTGATCCGGTTGCTCCGGTCATCGACGAGCAAAAAGATCAAGCTCAGATCGATGTTTTCGTCCAGAACGAAGAGACCGACCAGCCTGATGAATTCGACATCAACGTTGAATCTGATGAAGAATCTGGAGAGGATGATTCTTTTGATGGATCAATCTCTTTGGACAATGCTCTAGAAGAATCTGAGGATGATGCTCTACCTGACGATCATGAAGAACTGACTGACGATTCTTCGAACGAATCTCTCTACGAGAAGATGCTCGGCGAACACCCGAATGTTCGTGAAGCACTGACTGGAGAAACTCCGAAGATCGAGCCTGCAGATGAAGAACCTGCAGTCGAAGAGGCCGAGGAGCCTGAAGTTCAGGAAACCGAAACTGAAGATGAGCCCGAAGTTAAGGAAACCGAAACGGAAGACGAGCCCGAAGTTGAGGTAACTGAAGCTCAAGAAGCCGAGACTGAGGAAGTCGGTGAGGCAAACCCTTTAGTGACCGGACTGTTTGACGGTGTTGATATCGACGAATCTTCGTCTGAGCCTGTCGAACAGTTCATTGTCCAGCCTGTCTCAGTAACTGCTTCAGCACAGACTCACTCAGATGATTCATCTGTCGACCTGATGGCTGACGATGATGAATCTGAAGATGACAACGAGCCGAGTGAGTCAACTCACGAAGAGATCAAGTCATTTGATGAGATTATCAAGTCAGATGCTCCGGCTAAGAAGAAGTCTCGCAAGGGCTTGATCGTCTGTGTTGCAGCTGCAGTTCTCGGTATCGGTTTAATCGGTACGGCAGCTACTGCGTTCTGGTATCCTGGATGGGCAGTCTCTGACAAGCCGGATACGACTCAGTCTCAGCCGGCTAGTACTCAGATCCCTGAGTCAGCTCAGAAGACTCAAAGCAACTTCAAATCGGGCGATCGGTTCGAGATCATCGACAACAGTGGTAACACAGTTCCTGTCGTAATCGACCGGTTCGTGTCTGAAGGTGCTATTGCCAAGGATTCTGCTGGCGCTGAGTGGCTTGTTCCGAATGACATGCTGCAAAAGTGGGTAGACGATCACCCGGATCGTTTCAGCAAGTCTCTCGGTCCGACTGCTCCGACCAGTGCACCGACCAGCACGCCGACTGACACTCAGTCGGCTGCTTCTCCGTCCGCACAGCCAACTGACTCGAAGGGTACTGTCGGTGAGTAAAAAGAGTTTCAAAGAGTATGCAAAGAGTCGCGAGCTAGAGGCCAACGATTTTCCTCATGCTCGTGCCGGTCGTAAGATTCTCAAGACGATGATTAACATCGTCAAGGTGCTCGTTCTGGTTTACGTGCTGAGTTTCTTCCTCGATCAGTTACCAACTGAGCCTGATGAGAATCTCGGTCAGTCATTGACCGACGACCGCGCACGTGAGCTTCTTTGGGTTATCGCAAGTGGTTCTTTGCATACTCTTGATTCTCTCGGCTACGCGCTCAACATGTTTATCGATGTGCTGAGCGCGTTGCTGGCAATTCTTGTTGTTTTCTACATGATGAACGTCGTCTCCCGTTGGCGAGCATACGAACGTGAATGTCTCAAGAGCGACTGGACCGCGATTCGATTGCGTAAGCGACTGCTCAAGTCATTGAAGGTTCGTCAAAAGATGAAGAGCCTTCAACGTCAGATCAGCAACACTAGTGAGAACTCGGATACTTCTCAGTATACTTCTCGGCTCGAAGCACTCAAGTTGATCAATCAAATGAGTGTACAAGTGAATGTTCGAGAATCTCTCGACACTGACGCGGTGTTGAGGTACTACTCAGTGTCAATCGATCTACCATCCGCTGAAGATGAGTACGACGACGTTATGAAGTACACAAAAGCTTTCAGCACTCTTGCTACTCGTGTTGCTCGCGGCAAGGTGAGTTTCGGCGAGATGGAGATCTCGAGTGACCGATCAAAGATGTGGTTCTCTGACGCAGTCGCAGTGAAAGACAAGTATCGTCGTGCAGTTGTCGAACAGATCGACGATCAAGTTTATGAGTATTCATTCCCACTCACTTTGCTTGTAGACCGACGTCAAGAGCGAGCTACCAAGATCGAAGCAGCATCTGTTTGGGCTGAGCGTACCGGTCAAGCACTCGATAAGTTGTTTGCTACGAAGAACACTGCCGCCAAGCGTCTTAAGACAAAGCTCGGCGCTGCTAGTGTCATGTACGAGTATGAGATGTCGTTCAATTTGAATTTGAATGGCATGGATCGAATGGGTAGCAATATCGATAGCATTTTCAAGACGTCCGGCACAACCGTGCAGATCGTGAATGGTAATCTACAGATCGTTATTGCAGTTCCAAAGGAATACTCATTGCCGATCGACGTCGGCGAAATGTATCGTAAAGTTTTCGGTCAAGATGCAATTGCAGCATAGGAAGGATTAGAACTAATGGACTTTAGCGCATTTGACGAAGAAGAGGAAGTCGAAGAGACTCCAAAGAAGAAAGAATCTGAGAAGAAAGAATCTGAGAAGTCGTCTTCTAAGGATGATACTCCGAAACAGAGCAAGGCTAGTTCGATCCTGAAGATGGCTGGTATTGTTGCTGTCTTTTCGATTCTCTCACTCATCGGTGGTATCGTTGTCGGCGTTCAGACGGCACCGAAGAATGAGTCTTCTGTTAAGACAGTTCAAGGAGTCAAGTCGCAGAACTCGGTTCTTGATAATCTCGATAGTATCAAGGACTCTCAGGTTAAAGCTATGACTGCTAAGGTGAAGTCTTTGCAGCAAGAGGTCATGAAGAACGGTAACTCTGATCAAGCCAAGTATGAGCTCACGATTTTGTCTGGTCAGACAGAAGACACCGCGAAGGTCGACGCATTCCTTGACCAGGTGATGTCTGTCAAGAACTCTGCATCCGAGAACGAACTTAACTTGACCCGTGATGAAATTGTTAAGTTGATGACGCCTGAGAGTGGCGTCACTGCTGCATACGATATTCTAAAGGGTCCTTCCGCTGCTAAGCAGCTTGGTAAGAGTGGCAAGCGCGGTGGTACCTCTACTTTGATGCTTTTCAGCGATAAAGACAGTGTCAAAACTTACATCGTTTTGACTCCGTTTGCAACTGAGGATCAGGTCACTCACCAGATCTCGGTCATCAAGGTCAAGCAGTCTCAGATCGTCAGCTACACGTATGTTGGTCTGATTGATTCTGCGAAACCCTCTACACTCGAGGAGGCACTTAGTAAATGAACCGACTGAGTAAGATTGTCCGAGTTGCTCTTGCAGTGCCGATTATCGCTGCGACACTGATTCCGTCAGGTGCTGCATTCGCTGATAATGATGACTGGCATTATGTACCGAAGACATGCGACGTCAAGTCAGATGCTCCTGCGAGTTTGAAGAATACATCTTCTCCTGCGGGTGCGGTCAGCGGTGGCTGGCAGACTCCCGGCTCCGAGCAGTATAACGTTGCGAAAGAGATTTTTGATACTCTCACCAAAGAGTATGGTACATCTGGTGCATTCGCTTCAGGTGTTATCTCGAATGCAATCAATGAGTCAGGTTTGATCCCTGACCGTGCGCAAGGTCCTGGTACTTTACGTTTCGGCACAACTGGCACGACTCCGCCTGCTGGCTCTGTCGGCGGCGGTGGCGGTCTTTTCCAGTTCACGCCATATACAAAGTTCACGAACTCACCTTACTGGCAGAAAGGCCCGGGGTGGGTGACGAAGTCTCAGGTCGAGCTCATGTTCATGACTATCCGGTCTGGCTCGCTTGACACGTACATTTCGTTCCGAGCAAAGTCATATGGAGTTACGCCTTATTTGACAAAGACTGAGGATGTTCTCTCGACTGACGATCCTCGTAAAGCATCTCAGGCATTCCAGCTCGGCTACGAGGGACCTGCAACGTATCATGCTGAGCGTGAAGATGTAGCTGCCGCAGTTGATGCGGTGTTTAACACATCTCACGTCGCAGCGGATAAGTCGAAGTGGGGACTGAACAATTCTACTCCGGCCCCTGGCGATAATACTGACGTTACGTCGCCTTCAAGTGAGAAGCGTAATTCTGATAACGACAGTGACGAGTGCAAGTCTCAAGATAATGAAGGCGGCGAATGGGCAGATTACGTCGGCGAGCATGGTCTGAGCATTAACGGTCAGAAAGAGTTTTCTCGTGAAGAACTACCGGCTAATCTGAAGCAGTACGCAATCGATTTGGAAAAGCTCGGTATTCCTTTCGGTCAATGCTCGACTGCATGGACGAAGTGGACGAGCACCGACGATCATAATCTGAATGGTCAGTGTGTTGCACTATCGAAGGTTGCTTTCCATGAGATTTGGAAGAAGAACGGCCAGCCTGGTCCGGTATTCGCTTGCAATGGTAAAGAGTGTGCTGAAGCTGCAGCATCCGCGTATGGCGGTTCGATTTCTCGAGAACCGACAAAGGGTGCGCTTGTTTCTCAGAACTCTGCATCTCAATGGGGCCACACCTTCATCGTAGCGCATGTGTTTGCTAATGGCGATATTCTGACAATCGAGCAGAACTCTAGCAAGACCGGTGCGTCTGTTGGTACCGCTTGCGAATGGAATTTCGAGATCCAGACGAAAGCATTCTGGAGTGATCCGGCTCGTGATACGAAGTTCTACGCTCCGAAGGGTGAAGGCTACTCTCCTGATCCGCGTATTGCTAAAGCATCGACTTCTAGTGGTCAAGCAAATGATCCGTCGATTCTGAAAGCTGCTTACAAGTATGCTGGTACCTCGTATAATGCGTATGGCAACGGTTCAGCGACCTTCCTCGACTGTTCTGGTCTTGTATGGCAGGCTTACCGAGATGCTGGCAAGCCGATCAACGAACGAACCGCAGACGCTCAGATGAAAGCAGTCAAGTCTCGTGGTAAGTGGAAGAGTTTCGGTGAGCTCCAACGTGGTGATCTCGTCTTCTGGGATTATGATGGTAATGGTGTCGCCGACCACGTCGGCTTCTTCCTGTCGCCTACTCAGCGTTTTGACGCTTCAGATTATGCCACTCCGAATGGTGAACACTCGATGTTCAGCATCAACAAGATCGTTGGCGGCGGCTCATTGTAAGTGTTACTCTCCTCTAGAATGTGATATAATCGTTCTATGAGGAAACACACCACGATATTTGTTACGTCGTTTGTGCTACTCTCGCTGTTGTCTGCATGTTCAAATCACAGCGAGAGTAACCCAGGCACAATCGACAATTCTCCGTCGAGCTCGGCTTCTGTTAGTGCGCCTAGCAGTGAGCCGAGCTCGTCTACATCCATCGACCAAAAGACGGTCAACGAGATCGCCAAGGTCGTCAAGATTTTACGAAACGCTAAGTCGACTGCGACTCCGATTATGTCTACGACGAATGAGCGTATCACGAATGAAGTTCTTAAACCGTATTTCGGCGGCGAACTTTCTGGAATGAAGGTTATTACGTGGCTCGCTCTCGGTGCTGACGTTGACGAGTCAAGTGTGAAAGTCAAGAACGACAGTTTCTCTGTTAATCTCGTTGCTGACAATAAAACTGTGGCAACGATTGAGGGTGTTCTCGTTGGAGACACTCTCCGGCCAACGTCGTTCAGTGCGACAATCGATGGCTCTGAATGGTATAACTCAGTCAGTGAGGTGATGAATACATGGGCAACGTCATGAAGTCAGCATCGATATTGATTTTCACGGCGATTTTCCTTGCTGGATGCTCATCTGGTCATTCGAATGAGCCAGGATCGATCAATAATGTCGACGTAAAGCAATCTTCATCGGCATCTCTGCAACCGAGTGAAACGCCATCACCGGTATCCACTGACAACGAAGTTGTGAAAGTGGATACAACCAAGGCGGTGACTCGGTTGAATGAATGCCTTGGCAAATTGACTGACGTCACTGCTCTCAAACAGATCTCTGCCGAGTGTTTCTTCTCGTATCCGCAAGAGATGCCGACTTTGTACAAGATGCGAAGTGTTGGCGAGATCTCTGCTAAAGAATCAGACAAGTCAGATGATGGCCGAATCACCGTGAAAGTCTCATCGAAATATGGCAATCTCGGTGAAGTCTCATTTTATTACATCGAATCGATGAATCAACTGAAAGTTGTATCGTCGACTGAATCAGGCGTACTCGCACAGTACGGCTCTCAAACAGTGAAAGAACAAGCATTCTCGGAAGCGGGGCTCTAGTCTATGAAACGATCAGTTAGTTTGATTGCATCTGCATTGATGCTCACAGTTGTTCTTGCAGGCTGTTCAAGCTCGAAGACATCTTCTACTGGTGATATTAACAACGCTCCATCGAGCTCGTCAGATTCTCGCTCGTACTCAGCACCAAGCTCGCTGAGTACTCAATCTGCAACGCCTACACCGACTGAAGATTCTTCTCTTAACGACATTGAGCAGACTATGACCGGTTTGATGTCGTCATTGAAGACTCTGCCTGATGGTATCAAGCTTGGACCGAATCTCTCTGCATGGCTTGATCGGAGTGATAATAACACTGTCTGGGTGGCGACGAAAGTCGCTGACACGACAGTTGATGGTGATCATTACACTCTCCATCTCTCATTGAACTCGACGATTCGTCAACCTGACGAGTCAATCGAATCTGCGGGTGAGCGAGCATACACGTACACTCGCAGCAATATTGACAACATGCAATACATCGAAACACCAGTTACTGTCGTATACGACAAGTCAACTCACACACTCGAAAAGGAGTAACCAACTATGACCCATTTCATCAACCGTTTGATTCGTTTCTTCAAGAAGCCGGCTTGCTTCTTTGTTGCTGCATCACTTGCTATTGCTCTGGCTCAGACCATGGCACAGTACAGTGTAGTCGTAACGTCGAGGATCTTGACCGAGACTGCTCACACTGCTGCGCCTGTTGGCGGTGTTGATCTTTTTAACTATACGTTTGCGAATGGTCTAATGCAGGCATTCGTCACTGCGTCGATTCTCATGGTGTGGCCTTTCTACAAGTGGCTGGTGAAGATTGTCGACTGGTCTGTTCTTCTCGTGAAGCACTACTACGAGCGTAAGGCTCGTAAGGTCGAAGAGACTCCTGTTGAAGAGTCTCCTGCCGAAGAAGAGTCCACCGAAGAAGAGAAGCCGACTGCAAAGAAGACCACTGCTCGTAAGTCTACTCGAAAGAAGCGTCGTAAGTGAGTATCATTTCGAAAGTCAAGTCACGTGTGGCAGAGTCTTTTGACGGCGAGGAAGGCTCAATTTTCTGGGCGATTGGAATGACGGTCACCACACTCCGAGAGTTTATCTCTGGCATTAATTCATATTTCGCAGCAAAGAGAGAGGAGTCAAAGGATGAGTGAACAGACTCGAAGCGACAAGCGCTACGACATCAAATTCATGACCAACATTTTGGTGCCGCCACGAGAGCAAACTCGGCACGTCAAGCTTCTTGAAAAGCTTGTGCCTGACCCGCAGCTTTCATATCAGAGCATGCTGATTGCGATGCTCATGGTCGCAGGCATTACGATTTTCTCGCTTGTCGTGGTTGTCACGTCAGGTGGAGCAATTCTATATATTCTACCTGCCGTGATTCTGTTCCTGATTGCAGGCTTGATCCTGTCGTTCGTGTATATCCTGCCGAGTCGTAACGGATCAATGCTAATCGAAGTCTGGAAACTTTTAACGTTTAAGTTTCTCGAACGAGCTCGTTCAAAGTCTCGTCAGTCTTTGATTCTCAAGAACATCGGCATCGACGAAGTCGATGAACATGGTGTGATCCACTTCTCTGATGGTGATGTTGCTGCGATGTTCATGGTGTCAGGAAAGATTAGTCTATCGACTCTACCGAGCGTTGCAGAACTGAATGCTAGTGCACGAGAGAATCATCTAGTCGCTCGCTCGGCTACATCTCAAGAGACGTTGATCATGTCGATTAAGAAGACTGATCTATCACCGCAGATTAATTACTACAAGTCAGTTGAAGATCTTGACGGCACTGACGATCATACTTTGTGGCGTCGTTTCATGGCCCAGCTTACTCGCAAGTACGTCGAGAATAACATCGATGGTAAAGATATTGCTATCATGCAGTATCTGATTGTTCGTGATGTCACGGAGCAAGAGCTCAATAAGACTCTACGAAACTTTCAGACGAGCGTGAATGCTGGCTACTATGCATCAGCTGATCGAGTAGTTGATAGTCGAGAGGTTACACGAGTACTCTCGGAGATTGTTAGTAGTTCAGATCAGTCAAAGATCATTGATGGCTCTCCTTACTACTTCTCTCCATCATTTGCTAGCCACGCTGGCAAGTATTCAGTGGTCTTGAAGTTGTATAACCGCTCCGGAGCGAATCGCAGCATGTCATTCTCTGATGTGATTGATATCGTGCCTGTCGATGTGAATGAAGATGTTACGATGCACATGCTCGTGAAAGACTCGCTGATTACTCAGTCCGAGAAGCAGCAGTTGATTATGAAAAATGCTACTCACGGTAAGGGTGTCGTTAATGACGTCAAGGAGAATGGCTCGGACGTCGATAACTCGAATGCCAACCAGCTGGTGCAGGAAGCGAAGATCGAAGATTATGATGAGTATGAAGCTCTCTTGAGCTCGGCTCGACCGATTGTTGCTTACAGTGTCGAGCTGATCCTGACTGCTGACTCGAAGGAAAGCATCGACGAGCAGATCGAAACCCTGAATGTTTTGCTGAATAAGAAGCATGACGGTCTCATGTGGGACTCTGTTGGTGGAGACCAGTATTCTCGATTCCGTCACATCTTTGATGCATACACTCCCTCGTCGAAGGACATGACGTCCACTGCTCAGAATTATGCGTGGCTCGATTTCTCGCCGAGTTCTGGCTTGCTTGACCAGCACGGCATTCCGATCGGTACAGACGTTATGTCGTTGACAGCATCAACGAGTTTCATGGACTTCGATAGTTCACTCCATACTCTCGGCTTGGTTGCTGCGCCGTCATCGTCGTTCTGTCCTCTCTATGTTGATGACAACGCTGCAGATTCTCCGACAGTCTCGTCTGTCGTAGCTCAGGCAGCTGCAAACAACTCGGTTATCAATGGTCATCGAGCTCATCACATTGTGTTGAACAAGTTTGATTACATGAACGACGAGATGTTCTATCGACCGGTTGAGACAAGTGAGATTTTCAAGGTCTACGATGTTGCATCTGAAACGATCAACCCTCTTCAGGGTTTCGGCGACATCAACGATGTCGTTAAAGTTTTCGGTCGACTCTTGAAGAAGATCGTTGATATTTTCGACGTTCTCGAGGATCTACATTTGACTCAGGATGATCGAGCGATTATTCTAACAGCACTTGAGCGATTCTATTTCAACCAGGATCTCTGGATCGCAGATGCAGAGATTTACCCGAAGCGTACTCATATTGTCGAGATTCAGAACCCTGCGACGTATCCGACTCTCGGTATTATGATCAATGAGTTCTCTACTCTTGCACGCGCTGCTGCACGAGATAATCGAGAGTTGAAAGCTGACAAGATCGAGACGCTTCAGTCGGTTTTGTCTAATGCACTTATGTCTAACATGGGCATGCTTGGTCGACCCACTTCGATCGAATCGACTAATGCACCTCAGGTGTACTACGATTTTCGTAACGTTGATTCTTCAAAGATGCGTCAGGTGCAGTTCTTGAACTTGATTGATTACGTGATTTGGACTTGCAAGCCCGGAGATGTGATCGTGATTCATGGTGCTGAGCAGTTGTATGAATACACCTCGAAGTCAATTCATGAATCTGTGAGTGCCGCGATGGATCACGGAGTTCGGTTTATCTTTGCGTTTGACACCGTCAAGTCTACTCCTTCACGAGTTGACAATATGCTCGATATGTTCTCAATGCGAGGACTGTATTATAATGATCTTGACGACGGCACTGAGTTTGCTATGATTGGCCGGTGTCTACCTGATGAAGTTGATATGCTTGAGAAAGCACTCAACCAAAGCCTTTCAGAAGTCATTCGAGTCCAACTCAGTTCTCGAGTGTCGAATCAGATGATGGTCCATCGTCGCGCTGGTAATATCAACAACTTTGTCTATGCGAATCCGGTGATCTAGGAAGATGATGAAAGATAATAGTACTCGGACGAAAGTGGTTTCTCGTCCATACAAAATGACGATCACATCAATCGTTATGATCGTCACGTCAGTTGTGCTCTACGTTGTCGGTATGACGCATTACACGAACATCGTTAATAACTCGTCAACTGCAATCGGTAGCGTGCTTGAGTTTAAACGATCAAATGCGAGTATCACACTCTCTGGTCTTTACACTGATAAGTCGGAGTCTGTGTTGATCGCTCGATTCTCGGTTAGTAAGGCAGCATCTTCTCGATTGCCATCTGCTGGCAAGAATTATCGTCTTTTCGTATCGTCTGATTCGATACCGAAAGATAAGAAGAATGTGAGCATGTTGTTTGGCCGGTTATCGACTGACGGTGACATGTTCCTCGTTCTGCCGAAGCCTGCAAGGAGGACAGTGTACTCGATTTTCATTATGAACACTGTTTATCTATCGTCCGTCGATGACGAGAACAAGTCCGATGCTAACTCGACCATTGCATCGAGTGACGAGATCGACAATGCTGAGAAGTCTGTGACGAAGGCACTCTCGTCTTATCGTTACAACCCTGACACCGTGAACGATCCGTACTCGATTTCGAGTGACACGACTGACATGGTGTCCATGCGATTGACTCTCGACCCGGCGATCAAGGACTCGGCTCACACTCCGATTGTGCTCGACACTACTCTTCTTGATGGCACGACGTTCAACTTCCGTGGAATGTTTGATATATTATTTAAGAAGAGCGCTTACAATGAGCTAGTAAAGGAGCACAATGACCTATCGATTCAGAGTGAACAGACTATGAAGGTGATTGATGAATTTTCAAACCGACTTGCTCGCAACCCTAACGACAAGACTGCTGCCGAACAGTACACGAAGGCAAAGGACTCTCTGAAGGATATCGAGAACAAGAAGCAAGAGGTTGCTGCTCAACTGACGGCTTACGAATCTCTCGAATATTCAGATGACATGTTCAGCGATATCCAGACTCAAGCAAAGGTGGTGAATGTTAAATGACAAATGATTTATGGTCTCGATTGAGGCTTGACTCAAAGTTCATGGCAGCGTTTGACGCTTACAACAAGTCAATCGGTAATTCGTTGACAATGTTAAAGGAACAGCCACAGAGCATCCAAGGCAGGCAATCGGAGATCGAGATGCTTTACGCCGTCCTGGAAAGGCCGAAGACGCCGGTTGCTCTTCTGCTGGGGCAGGCTGGTGTCGGCAAGACGGCACTAGTTGAGGAGTTCGGTAAGCAACTAAACTCCGGCAAGTACCAGACTTCTTTGCACTACAAGTATCTGCTTGTTGCTCTGAGGGTCGGTTCGCTCGGTTCTATCGGCACAAACCGGTTGCAGTCTGCAATTGCTTCTTTGCTTGACGATCTCAAGAAGATCGAGACTCTTGCTCAACGATCTCTACAAGACAAGTCGATTCGACTCGTATTGTTTATCGATGAAGTCCATATGCTAGTCACGATCTTTGGTCCTGGCACCAAGATCGGCGGCGACGTTATCAAGGATGTTCTTGCTCGTTCTCCGATTCGAGTGATCGCTGCAACAACTCGTCGAGAGTATGACTCGACGATCGCGGTTGACAAGCCACTTGCCGAACGTTTCAAGCAGATCGAAATGAGGGAACTCGACTCAGAGATTGTCCTGAAGATCGCATTCAACTGGTGGGAGAAGGTTGCTCCTGACTGTCCTGCTCCATCAATCGAGCTCGTCCGCACGATGATCGACGCCAACAAGATGTATCGATCAGACTCTGCTGAACCGCGTAAGTCGCTTGATATCCTCGAAGACCTCGTGTCGTATACTCGTCGAACTGGCAAGCGTGCAGAGTTTGCTCAGCTCGATAAGATTTTCCGAGACCGATACTCGATCAACCTGTCGTTCCATGTCGATCCTGAAGAAGTCTACTCCGAGATCGAGAAGCGAGTTAAAGGTCAGCCGTACGCTCTCCACCAGCTCCGACGCATGGTTCGGTCGATGACATTCCAGCTTGATGCTGTCAGCAACAAGCCGATGATGACTGCTCTTTTCACCGGTCCTACCGGTGTAGGCAAGACTGAGACTACGAAGTGCATCGCTGATTCTTTGTATCCAGGCGAGGATGTGCTCCTGAACATTAATATGCCTGATTATAAAACACCAGAGCATGAAGCTGCTTTCAGGAAGCGACTCGGCGAGCATATCCGACACACTCCGAATGCAATTATCCTACTCGATGAGCTCGAGAAGGCACACGAAACGATCCTTGATGCTCTCTTGACGATCCTCGATGAAGGTCTCGTTACATTCGAGAGTATCAACCGTGAAGGTGTTGCTGAGGTTAACACAGTTTCTCTCAGGAACTCGATTGTAATCGCCACAACGAATGCTGGCGCTGAGGTATTCGCGAACGATGCACGCTTTTCTCAACGTGGAGCTCGCGGTAAAGATGAACTCGACGCAGTCTCGACTGCAGAAGTCGAACAGTTGTACAAGTCATTAATCAAGTTCTTGCAGGGCTCAGGTTTCAAGCCTGAAATGCTTGGTCGTTTTAATCGCATCGTGCCGTATCGTGGTCTATCATCTGATACTCTTCTCACGATCGCCGAGAATGAACTCAAGTCACTTAAGGACAAGTTGCTTGTTCACAAGGGCATTACGGTTGAGTATAACGCTCCTCGTCAATGGCCTGAAGATGTTTACGACTTCGTCACAACCGATGTCGCATTGTATGTAGCCTTTATCAAGGCTAAGGCAGACGATCCGAATTCAGGTGGTGCTCGTGCAGTGAAACGAGAGATCAACGCAAACGTGTACGACCCTCTTGTCGATGCAATCATCGATAATCCTGATTGTACACATTTCAAAGTAAGTGTCAGTGAGAAAGCACCGATCTACGTTTTCGGTGCAGCAGCTTCTGAAGGAGGCGTTATTGTTGAACCGGTTCAAGCATAAACTGTTCGCTCTACTGGCAGTTCTATTCATTTCGATGTCGATTGCTCCTGCAGCTCATGCAGATGATCTGACACTTTCTGGATCGAACTATCAGCCTGGTGATTTGTTTGCATCGATTATTTTCTCTGAGTCAGCAGATCTAAACACTGCTGACAGTGTCGATATTTCATATCGAACGATTGAGGGCTATCCGTCAACATCAGATAAGACGAAGACGTATGGTCGTATGCAGAAGCCGAATGACGGTGCGTCGTCTACGACGGGCAAACAACTCGTATCGATGCTTCGGACTCTCTATGATTACGGATGGTTCGAGCCAGCACCGAAGACTGAAGACGGTTTCATCGGAATGATGCAGCAGCTACTCGGCAAGGTCGGCAACTCGATTTCGAGTGCGATCACGTCAATCGCACTATCAGGTGCGGTCGTATTCGCTGGACTTTTCGATGCAGCAGCATCTCTGATTGAGTTGATCGATAAGGCTGCGCGTGGTTTCAATGTGCCGAGTCTTTTCGGTTTCGATACGAAGTCAGGCACAGGTTTCATCTCCGATATTATCCACAAGGTGTTTGATTCCTTCGGCGTTAACAAGACCGCAATCGTGAACCTGCAAAGGTTCATTATGGCTGGTTTGGCCATGATGCTCGTTATCTCGGCGATTATTGCACTCGGCGCTCTCGGTAATCACCGAGAGAAGATGAAGAAGGTCAAGAATTACTCGGCTCGTATCGCAACAGTTCTGGTTACTCTGCCTGTTGCGATGATGATGACGACGATAATTGACACAGTGTCTCTCCAGGCTGACACCGTGAAGAAGCTACCAGAGATGTTCAATCAAACGTATATCGTTGATACTCTTGACTGGGCAGTGTATGGTAACTTTGACCTGGCAATGATCAATGCGAATGGCAAGCTCAATGATGATGGTTCAAAGTCAAAGGACTTTGCTCCATCAGCTCAGAACGTTGCTAACCTGGCGTCGTCGATCAATGCTCGAAAGATTCTTCTCGGTGGTACTGCAGTCGAAAGTGAATCGTCCGGCACCGCAATGCTGTCAGCTTTCGCAAGTCATCAGATGGCGAACGTTACTCAGTACTACGATGGTCTTGCTAAAGTGAAAGACTCGACTGTCGAGAGCTGTACTCCGTCGTTCGTCGTTGCGGGTAATAACAACAACGATTTCAGCAAGTGGATCCAGTCAAATGGCAGCAACACTAAGGCTAACGCCCGAGAGCCGTATGATCTGAACGCATTCCGCACCGGCTACCCTGCGAATCGTAAAGAAGACAATGATAGCTATTACACTCTCAATCTCAAGTGTGGTGTGAGCAGCAACATTGTCTTCCTGATGCCTGTCGATTCTAAGGGTGACAAGACTGACGCAACCGACCAGCCTAGCGAAGTCTATATTTCTGGTCAAAAGTTCAGCCTTGGCGATTCTGACAAGGTCAAGGTTCGTCCGTTTGGTTCAGGCGATCCTCGCTCCTACCTATACGGTGCAGTTCCCGCTACATCGAAGGCTACCAAGGAGTACGCTAACTACATTCACGATGTGAACCGGTCTAGCCAGTTGATTGACCCGTCAACTGGCCAGAAGGTTGATCACTCTTCTAGCGACGCAAAGGCAAAGGCAATCTGGACTAACAGCTTGCGAATCGCTATCATGAACCGTTACCGCGGTCTGAAGCCGCTCAGCTTCTCCGACCAGTCGACTGCATTCTTCCTGCAGACGAAGCGGACTGGCGATTCTTCTATCAGCTACAAGGGATACTATACGATCCCTGACAAGGCGAATGAAGCAAAGAACACCGGCCAGTTCGGTAACACATTCACTCGCTACGTGATGCCTGCAACTAGTCTCGTCGATATGGGTACCAGGATCGCATCACTCACCGCAGTGTGGATGATCGCAGCGATCATGGCGTGTGTGACGATCTTTATTATTCTACGATCACCACTTCTCGGTGCTCTGGTCAAATCAGTTCGAGGGTTCCTAACGGCACTCATTACCGGTAACGTTGTTGGTTTGCTAGAGTATCTAACGTACTACACTGCAGCGAGGATGTCACTCATCACTGCAGGTATTGCGATCTACTTCGGTACGATGCTCGGCAAGTCGATCGTGGTTGATTCTCCGATCGCAACTGCGCTTGAGACGTTTGGCTCAGCAACGCTTGGCCCGGCAGTCTCGACGATTCTGGTCGTGCTCTTTGCGCTCGCTGCTTGCTGGCCTGCATTCAGGATCCAAGGCAAGAATGGTAAGATGCGACGCTCGTCTGTACTCGGCGTGATTATCATGATTCCGTTTATGGCTGCTGATTCAATCAGTGAGCGCCTGCAGGATCTGCACGTCAAGGTTTACGGCGAACAGCGTGGCAGCTTGCTGAATGGCAAGGTTATGCGCAACTCTCGCAAGAACAAGGCAGAGATTGCTCGTCGTAACCAAGCCGCAAAGCAAGAGCGACGAGTTTCACGTGGTGCAGTTTCTAAGGCAGTCCACGCCGGTGGCAAGATTGCTCTACACGGCGCTGCAGCAGCCGCCACAGGCGGTGCATCTGTCGGAGCATCTGCGGCCATGCTGAAGGCTGGCGCCGCTACCAAGGCCGGACAGCTCCTTGCTGGCACCGCTGGTAAGGCTGCAGTCGCCGGTATCGGGAAGTCCACGTCGATGCAGGCGATCGTGAAGAGTCCGATTGGTAAGGTAATTGCCGAGAATGTCGGCGGACACATGACAGGCAAACGCTCGACGACTCCGGGTGCTCAGCACGGCGAGAGTATGCGTCAGCCGATTGTACGAGACGACACTCGACAAGCACCGTCGCCAACTCAATCTGGACCGTTCAACCAGCCTGCTGCTCCTGAACGCAAACAGATTGATGGTGCTCCGCAGACTGTCGCAACTCAACGTCAGTCCGCATCGGTTGATCGTGCTGATATTGATCGAGTGGTTGAAGCGATCGATTCGCAGAAGCCATCGAAGAGCGAGACAATCCGAGAGGTTCAATCAACTGTCTCTGAGGCTCAGCAACCATCGAAGAGCGAGACGATCCGAGAGGTCGTGTCTACTCCGACTGCAACTCAACCGCCTGTCGAATCAACTCACACAGTCGAGCGATCGACTGAGACGATTCGAGAAGTCAGTTCTGCTGAATCGTCAGTTCCGACGCCAGCCCCGGCCTCTACGCAAGTTCAACCTGACATCAAACCTGTCGTGGTGAAGCCGGTTGTGCCGGACATTACTGAATAATGTACAACACTCTGACCGTGTGATAAAATAGTTTCATCGATGGAAACATCGATACCTGTTGACACGGTGGGTTTCGGAACACAGCAATAGGGACTCTTCGGAGTCCCTATTGTTATATCTACTATTTCTGCAGAGTGTACAATATGATCGAGAGGTGATAATATAGATCTTACCTGAATGGTATGGGAATTGAGAACGCAGCAATAGAGACTCGAAAGGGTCTCTATTGCTGTATATAGAGCAGTGTTCTACTCACTGAGAATGTACATCTCAATCGAGAGATAATATGATTATCTTGTCAACAATAGAAAGGACATGGCATGTCAACACAAAACTTAACTCGCAAGCAACGAGTTTCTCGAATGCGATTCAGTCACAACGAATAATGAGCATGACAGATAATCAAACTCGTAAGCAACAAATCGATCAGTATTTGCGATCATCTTCAGACTATTACAACTTTGACATTCATGACGACCACCTTGCCGAGCGAGTCGCTCAAGAGTTCGGTCAGGTCATAATTAAGATTAACTCAATTGATTATCAACCGATTCGAGTTAAATATGCTGATCTGGCTAGTCAGCTCTATCAGAGTTTAAATGCGATTGCGTCTGAAATGACCGATGCTCTCGAGCAAGACCTGCTGCTCTATCTCGGCGTTATTGAGCATGAACGAGAACGTCGAGCTCGAGGTGAGAAACCTGCTGAACGAGACGAAGTCGGCGAGTGGATCATAGAGAATAATGTTATCAACGATGCGTGTATTCTCAGCACTGCTGGTGAAATTGTCTTTAATCACCGAGACATCTACGAGAAGCTCTGTCATCGAGCAAAGCAGATCATCAAGAGACACGATCAACGATTCGATGTTCACTGTGGCAACGATGATAACGGTCGTTATGTTATCAGAGCTGGTAATGGAGAAGTAACTATCCGTATCGAATTCGGTTGTCATTGTCCTCGCCTCACTCAAATGACATTCGACTGAAGACAGTTTACACACTCGTCTTGTTATTGTATAATATACACGTATCATAAATCTGAATGATCTGCAGGTAACAGAGCAGAGAAGTGACGTGGTGATATTGACGCTGTGCGTCAGCCTCTTAACGCAGATAACAGCCCGGTTTATCCGGGCTGTTGTCGTATCTCGTGTCGTTTCTTCTGCTGCTCTCCACGGCCGCAACAGGGTGCGCAGCACCCATTCACCGGCCGTCCTCGGGCAGTTCTCTGCCCGTCTACAACTTGCCTGCGGCATGGCGGCAGGTTTCGTCTATCTTGCTCCGCAGAGCATCAACTCGATAAAATCTCAGTTTTTCTCTTAGCTCTCTGCCGGCCGGTTCTGCTCACTCGCGTTTGATTTGATTGATCGGCAGGTTCCGAATTCTTGCTCCGCAGAGAGCATCTCGATGAAAACACCGCTCGTGTGCTGAGAAGCCCGACAGCGAGATATTCAGGCCTCTGCAGGACTCAGAGTGCTCGCTCACGTTCAAAATGACTTGTCAGCGAGCTCAGCACGCTTGCAACTTGCCTGCGGCATGGCGGTGAGTTTCAACTAGCGAGAATCACCGAGTCTCTGCACAATCGAAACGTCTTGTCAGCGGTTTCATCAGACCTGCTGCACGGCCGATTCTGCTCGCTCACGTTCAAATCGTCTTGTTAGCGAGCTCGCCTGCTGGAGATTCAGTAGTTAAACGTTAAATAACACAGCTTATTCATCTGCTCACTCGAGAGTTCACGCTGCTAGAGAACTGCATGTAACTGCATCTGCACAGGGCAAGTGTCTCAGTGTGTCGTCAAGGCCGCAACAGGGTGCTGCGCACCCACTCATCGGCCGACTTATCACACTCATCAATTTGCCTGCGGCATGGCGGCAGGTTTCGATTAGCGAGAAATTCTCGGCTCTCGTTCGAGAGAATCATCTGACAGCACGCTCGAGCGAGAATCGTCAGGCTCGTCATCTGGCTCGAGCAAGATCCGGTAGTTTAACGTTAAATAACCCGGCTCTGACGGCCGCAAGCGGTGTGCAACACCGAGACACCGGCCGACTCGCTCCGAGAATCGTCAGGCGAGAACGTCTCGGCTCAAGTTCAGGCAAGAATCATCGTGTCAGCTCGATTCAACCGACTCGCGATTCTCAGCGGCGGGGCTTTGAGGGCGCGAGAGCGCCAGACAACCCACTGACGATATTCTACTGTGCCTGCTATTCTAAATTGATAGCTTAGACATCCTCGGGACTGACCGACACAGCAATGGAGAACCTCGACCTTCACATCGACGTTAACACCCACCAGATCATATATCAAATCCATACACTCAACTCAGTGGGCACGCACCCTATCTCTCGACCACTTAACCAGCCTTGATCTCCACATCATCGATCTACTATAACATTCCACTTATCAAACGCCAACAGAAGATTTCCGACAAGACAACCGGTGCGCGGCCTACGTGCCCAGTCGCCGGTTGTAGACGAATACACCCTCACTACAGTCAATAGGAATGCAATATGATAGCAACTCGTATCTAGCATCCTTGCTAGAAGAGTCTAAAAACATTAATGAAACGTCGCCAAGCATCCGTAAGGTCTGTAGGATGATGGCGACAGTGAAATGAGAATATCGATTAAGCGTGTACACCGGATAATTCCAGCTGTATAATTGCCTATGGCAATTATAACACGCAGAATCCGGAATGTACAATCGCAATCTTGATCTTCGTCAATCACTC
>ENA-OWLX01000031-OWLX01000031.1-metagenome-genome-assembly--contig:-NODE-31-length-41331-cov-9.470152_pt1 | contig 41331 bp, 25 predicted proteins | sample MGYA00245351_ERZ651106 | MGnify/ENA primary metagenome ERZ651106 (study PRJEB26857, sample SAMEA4031768) | metagenome | biome: human; feature: oral; material: saliva | place: Philippines | collected 2014 | study... | reverse complement strand
TTCTTACTGTTCCAGTAACTGTTGAGTTAGATGGTTATATGGATTATGTAGAAGGTGCTGAGTTTAGCCGAGTTATTTATCCAGAATTGTTTAAAGTTCTTGGTTCAAATAGATTTGGTACAAGCTCTAATACTAATAAAGAATTACCTATTGGTTCATTGGTTCATATTCTTTCTACTGAAGAAATTCCAGATGGATGGGTAGAATGGAATAGATATAGTTCTTTAGCAGGTTATCCAGAATTGCATCAAGCTTTATCTAGAATGGTAGAACGCTTACCGATTGGTCCTGTAAAACAAGTATGGACAGAAGCGTTAAAACAATACCGTTTCCCTGAGTTTAGTGTGAGTGGATTCCATCTAGGTATGAAAGGTACTGTAGGTGATTTTATTAATGATGCTGCTTCTGCTGGTAATTTATTGAGTTATCCAGTAGTTGAAGATAATAGCAACACGTTAAATCCTCTTGGAGTTTCAAGATGTGCTGTAGACCAACACAAAGAAGTTGTGGGTGCAACCGTATCAGAAAAGTCGTATACGTCCTCAGTTGCCAGCCCGTTAGTGATTGTTGCACACCGTGCAGAACAACACAAAGATGTGGATGCCAAAATGGTTGTAGTATCCGAAACTGTAGCAGAGACTGTTCCGAAGACGCTCTCTACTCGTTTAATCGTAAAAGCTACAAACCAACGTCCATCAAGTATTTCAAGTACTCATAAACAGGTGATTAAATATGCAAATTAAAAGACCTAATACCATTAAAGTATTTGGAGCAAATGCAATGCAAGGCGACTATTTGCCTGTTAAATTTGGTACTAATGTAGTAGTAGCCAAAGAAGACTTTGCTGATGTTGCAAATAAAAACTTTGAATACGGTTTAGAATCACTTGAAGGTGATTTACAACTTAAAGATTTAAACACTGTATTCTTTTATCAAGGTGCTTTATTGAAATATCTTTTCCAAAAAGGTATTCCAGAGTTTAGTACTTATGAGAATTATGAAGCAGGTACAGTAGTTCAACATGAAGGTAATGTATGGATTTCTACTAAAGCTATTGCTGCATCTACCCATGAAAAAGTATTTGACCCATGTGACCCATGTGGTTGTAAAGTAGAATGTGAAAACCCAGTATATCCTTCTAAAGAAGCTGGTTGGTGTAAGTTTATTACTTCTTGTGAATACGATGGAAAAATCGCAGAACTTGAAGCTAAAGACGCAGCACTAGAAAAAGCTATCAATGACCTTAAAGGTGTTGAAGGTTTTGCTATTCTTCCTAACAAAACTACTGGTGCATTAGAGCTAGATTTAGAATTATCTGATGGTTCTCATCTTGTTATTCCTATGACTAAGTTTGGTCATATCGAACAAAACAAAGATGGCACTTTATCTATTACTAACGCTAACGGTACTACATTAGAATTACCTAAATTTGTAGCAGAACATGACTTAGACCAACAAAAAGGTTTTTATTTCAATACTGCTTCAGATAAATGGGAAGTAGATTTACGTGATTTAGTAAAAGATGGTTCTGGTTTAGAAGTAGACCGTGAAGGTTATGTTTCTGTAAAACCTTCTGAATTTATTGATAATAATTCTTTAGAGATTTTATCTACAGGTAAAGTAGGTGTAGCTGAATCATGGTTAAGTAAAATTCTTAAACCATTAAAAGACTATATCACTAATCAGAAAGATGCAAATGCTGATGCTTTAGCAAAAGCAATTCGTGAATTAGAAGCAGCACAAAAAGCTTATGTAGATGAAAAAGCTCGTGAAGCTGAAGTATTAGCTCGTGGTAACTATGCTGAAATTAAGGCTTATAAAGAAAACTTAGAAAGACTTAAACAGCAAGTAGGTAAACACGAAAATACCTTAGGTAACCAAGCAGACCAACTTAAAGCTTTAGGTTTAACAGATGAAGAAATTCAGAAGCGCTATGCAACTGAAATGGATTATTCTGTTGAATTAACAAAAAATCTTAAAAATAATCTTGGTGAATATTTCAATAAAGCAGGTGAGTCTATTGGCCAAATTCCTGATGAAACAGCTAGATTTTTCTTAGCACAAAAGGAAGTTGAAGAGCAGATTAAAGATACCTTTGGTGATTATGTAGCTTCTATCTCAGAACTAACTTCTATTGGTAATACTATTGCGGATAAGGCGGGAGATGCATTAGCTTCATTTAGTGGCGGCCTTGGAGGAGATTTATCCTCTTTAAATGAGAAGAATAAGAAAGCCTTCATGGATAGCGTATCTGACTATAATACTAATTCAAATATATTTAAGTTAGGTGAAAATGAAGTAAATCAAGGCTTTGCTGAGAAGCTAGGTTATGATTCTGTTAAAGCTTTTTATGATGCTATTCAAGCTGCTTCAACAAGTTATGATAATAAAGTTGCAAATATAGGTAAAGATGTACTTTCTAAGTTTATAGTTGATACTTTCGACAGTGTAGATAAGTCAAGTGAAGCATCTGCCGCAAGTAGAGAAGCTTTGGCCAACATAATGGAGAAGGCTTTTGAATACAACGGTAAAGAAAGTGCTGAATCACTTGCTAAAATCTTAAATAAAAATCAAGTTGATATTGACTCTTTTGTGGAATCAATGCAAAATATTGATTGGAAGGTTGAAACACTCAATAGCTTTAAAGAGAAAATGTCTTCTGTTGGTTATGCAACAGAAATGACAGAAGAAACTCTAAATGCTCTTTTTAACACTTTGAGGGATGGCCGTCAGTCAGTAACGAGCGGAACTGAAGCTTATAAAACTCTTCACGATGTAATTGATGATTTAAAGAATGGTGATACCATTTCAGAAGAAGATTTAGAGAAAATTGGAAAAGAATATGAAAACTTCTTCTTAAAGATGGCGGACGGTTCTTATAAATTAGCTATGGACGCTCAAAAGTTCTATGATATGGTCAATGGCAAGAGCGTTGAGAGTTTTAGAGAGAATATAGAAAAAATTCTATCCGTAAAGAATAGCGGATTCGACCGTGATAAGCTAGAGACATCCGCAAGCATTGGTACAGATAGGGGCAAGGTTGAAACCAACAACGATCAGGCTGCCGCACAGTTAGATTTCCTTGATGCTGTCGGTTATGAAGATATAAAGAAATTGCAAGAGTGGAGAACAGAGTTAGCAGAAACAAAAGAGTTAACCGTGGAGTCTGCTAAAGAAATTAGCGAGGCTGTTAAGTCTCAAGGAGAAGGATGGAATGGCTTAGATGCTACTCTTGCTGAAAATCAAGAGAGATTAGCTTCAACTGCAACCAATCTTCGAGATTTAAAGGGCATGCTTGATGAGGGAACTATCTCTGTAGAAGCTTATTCTAAGGCTGCTCTTGCAATGGATGAGGCAAATGATTTAAAGAGCTTAAAGACAGAAGAATTGAAAGAATATTCTGAGTATTTAAGGGATGCCGCAAAGAACATGGATGGATTTAATGAATCCATGTCAAAAGAAGAATCTCAAGTTGTAGCTAAAGGCATTATGAAAATGAACAATGCTGTTGAGACACTTTCAAAGAGTTTTGAAGAGTGGCGAGACACCATTGAAAAGAGTGAAGAAGGTTCACAAGAGTTTGCAGATGCCATGATTTCTACTAAGGGAGCTGTTGCAGATTTGCTTGATGTTTCTAGTGAATATGTTTCAAGTGATTTTGTTAAATCTCACCTTGATGAAATAGCGGCTGCCGCAGAAGGTGATGCTCAAGCTATTGATAACTTAAAAGCTTCATTAAAAGATGAAATAGTAGGTAGAATTACTTTAGAGAATAACCTTGGTGAAGAATTTGCCAGTCAAGTTCAAGAAATTCAGGATTATTTAAATAGCCAAGACTTAACAGTTGGTGCTACTCTTGAATCTGAAGAATTTACTAATAAATGTAATGCCTTGATTAGCCAAGCGGGTCTTACGGTAGACCAAGCTAATGCATTGTTTGATTCTCTTGGATTTGAGACTAACTTCTCTGTTGAATCTGTTCCGGTTGAAAGAAAAGGACATGAAGTTGTTACTACTACAAGAATAGAGGGGTGGGGCGAAGCGCCTTTACCTGATGGAAGTGGAACTTATAGATTTCCTGCTAAAATAGCCACACAAACAGATGCGGGAGCGCCATATGATTACACAGAGTATGTGGATGTTATGGCTATGCAAGCTAGTTCTAAAGACGGCAGCAAGAAAACTCCTAAAATTAGCGGTGTTACTAAGAAAGCTGGCGGCGGTGCTAATAATAAGTCTTCTTCAAATGCTGGCGGCGGAGGTGGTAAAAAGTCCGGCGGTGGAGGCGGCGGCGGTGGAAAAGAAAAGCAAAAAGATGTAAAGAAACCGCAAAAAGCCGAAATTGACCCATATCATGATATACAACGCTCTATTAATAAAGTTTCAGACGCTATGTCTACTCTTGATAAGAAAAAGTCTCATCTATTTGGTGGACAACTTATCGGAGCATTAAAAGAAGAGAATGGATTGCTTGAAACACAGCTTGCTAATTACAAAGAGATGGGCAATGTTATCTCAGGCGAATTATCAAGAATACAAGGTGATTTAAGTAAATACGGTGTTTCTTTTGACAGTGTGACAGGAGAAATGCTTAATTATGCTGAAGCTTATGCACAGGCCCTTGCCGCATATAACGCAGCAATTAACGCTTACAACTTTTCCGCACAAGAGGATGCAGATAAAGAAGCTTTAGAAAGAGCACAAGAAAATTACCAAAACTTTACCAAAATGATTGGTGAATATGATTCTACTCTTGACAAGAGAATGGCTAATGAACAGTCAAAATTAGATGCTCAATATAAGATTATTGAAAACAATTATAAAGCATGGGAAACAGAAATTCAAATTTCATTAGACCTAGATGAAGCTAAGAGAGAGTGGACTAAGTTTTGGCAAAAAGTTAATAAGGATGTTAAGTCTGCATTTAAGGATTATGCAAGAGAGATTGCTGATATCACTGAGAACTTTGATTTAATGGCGGAAGGCACTATGGCTACTGACTTAAAAGCTATCAATGATATTAAAGCTGAAATAAATAAGATGACTAGCGGTCAAGATTCTGATAGATATGTTTCTGAGACCGAGGCCGCAGAAGATTTATTGAAGTATAGTAATCAATTAAAGCAAGATGCAGAAGAACTTTATGGAATGTATGAAGATGCTTGGAACGAGTATCTTGATGGAATTGACCAAGTAGTTGATAAGTGGGAAGCTGTAGTCACTAAGTTTGATGATATTAATGCTTCTCTTGAACATAATGCAAAGTTAATTGAATTACTTTATAGAGATGGCGATATGGCCAACTCACTCAATGCTCAAAGATATAATGTGCAAAGAGAAAATGGTTTGTTTAAGATGGATACCTTGCGGCAAGCAATTGAATCTCTTGAAAAAGAGAGAGATGCTTTAATTGCGGCAGGTGCAAAAGAAACTGATGAGGATGTTAAGAAATTAACTGAAGCCATTAAGCAAAACTCCAAAGAAATGCAATCTTCTATTGAAGATTATCTTAAGACTTTAACAGATTCTTTTAAGAATTCCGTTACAATGGCTATGAGGGAAATGGAAAAAGCCATGACTAAGGGAACTTCTTATGATTCTGTCTCTAAGAAATGGGATGATGCAAGATATGCGGCAAAGGGTTATTATGATGATGTTGAAAAGATATATCAAATAGAAACTATGGAAAGTAAATGGCAAGCCGCAATTACTTCATCAAAATCTTTAAAAGCACAGCAAAAGTTGACTGAGTTAATGGATAGTCAGATTAAGTCTCTTGAGGGAAAGAATAAATTGACTGAATATGATATTCAATTAGCTGAAAAGCAGTTAGCTGTTGCTCAAGCACAAATGGCATTAGAGGATGCTCAAAATGCTAAGAACTCTATGAAGTTAACAAGAGATGAAGCAGGAAACTGGTCTTACCAGTATGTTGCGGATGACTCTGATGTAGCAGACAAACAGCAAGCCTTAAGAGACGCAAATCAAGAGTGGTATGAGTTTACTAAGCAAGCTTGGCATGATTTGACTGAAGAGATTTGGCAAGATGCACAAACCGCACAAGAACGATTAACCGCATTGATGGAAGAATATAATACCGCAGATGAAAACAGAAGAAAAGAGATAACAGAACAATATGATTATCTATATAATTATTATTATGGTGAAGATGGTATTATAGCTACTAAGTCAAGAAGAGCAACAGAGATTCAGAATGATTTAAATATTTCAATGATGAATACTTTGTGGGGATTGTATGAAGAGGATAAAGAAAACTTCAATCTTATGACTGAAGAAGAGAAGGCCTTAACAGAAGCCCTTAGAGAAGAAGCAGTTAATCAGTTTGACTTATTAAAAGAAGCTGTTGCAGGAGAAGATGGCGTTTATTCTAAGATGAAAGACAAATGTGAAGAAACAAATGCAGAAAGTCTTGAAACTTGGAAAGAAACAGCTAAGGAGATTATTGCAACTTGGTCTAAAGACCCTGACTCTTTGCAAAAGAATGTCGAGAGTATGTATGCGGCAGTCAAGAGAGCGCAGAGTGATTATGATAATGCAGTAAGGAGAGGCGTTGCGGCATCCGGTCGAGAGTTTGATAAGATAGGCGGGCCTGGTGGTTCACTAGAGCGCCTTGGAGAGAAAACTCAAGAGGCTCAAGGTAAGTTAGAGTCTTTGCTTGGTGAAACAGATGCGATTAGCAATATGCGGGCGGCAGTTGAGGATTTAAGAGCAGCTTGGGAAGATGTAAGTGAATCAATTCAAGATGCTATTGATGACCTTGAAACATATCTTGCTATATTAAGTGGCGGAAGCTACCAAGGCTCAAGCAGAAATGCTAGAAACAATAATGTGGCAGCTCCTGCTCAATCCCAGACACAACCGAGCCCTGCGCAGTCAACACCAGCCCCTGCCGCAGCAGGTTCTGGAGATGGAAACTTAACAGTTGGAGAGACTGTTACTTACACAGGTGGAACATACTATGAAGATGAAGATGGTGGTGGCCGCACTGGAAGTAGAGGCCCAGGTAAGCAAGTTAAGGTAACTCAAATCAGAGAAGGAAGTAAGTATCCTATCCATGTAATGTCTAGTGATAGTGCTTATGGATGGCTCACAAAGAGTCAGTTATCAGGCTTTGATACAGGAGGATATACAGGAGATTGGAATGGAAAAGATGGTAAACTTGCAATGCTACACTCTAAAGAATTAGTATTGAATAAAGAGGATACCGGTAATATTTTACAAGCGGTCGCCGCAGTTCGTTCTATTTCTTCTATTGGCTCTTCTGTTGCTGAATCAATCACGAATGGAATTGCAAATATGGTTAATAGCTTATTGAATTTAAAGGGTGCTAATTATAATGGAAGCACAAGCAATAATAATACGGAAAATGCTAATAATACATTTGATATTACCATGAATGTTGATGGCGGCAATGTTGAAGAGATTAAGAGTGCAATCTTGTCATTGCCTACTCTTGCTTCACAATATTTGTCACGCAAATAGTTTTTTGGGAGGATTATTATAATCCTCCCAATTTTTGCGTTTGGTCAATAAAGGTTAATTATTTATAGGTAATTCTTAAATTATATATGAGAAAAAAGGAGGCTAACTAAATATGAACAATAATTCAAATATTCAAAATAGTTTATTTGAAGCAATGCAGATTTTTAGTAAGCGAGCAACTGAAAATTCAAACGCAACTATTACTGTTGAATGTTTGATTACAGAGATTGTTGATGCCGGAACGAATGAATATTATGTTGAATATTTAGGAAATAAGTTTAAGGCACATACAAACAACAATGCTACATATTCAGTTGGCGATAATGTTTACGTGTTAATTCCAAATGGTGATTTTACAAAAGAAAAAATCATCCTAGGAACTGTTTCTGCTTCTGCGACTATTGCGGCTGATAATGATTCAGCAAAAAAGAAATATTATGATATATCAGATAACCTTATTGACAGAGAATTAGGGGTTATCAAATTAAGTTCTTATAAAGACACTATAGTTACTAAAACAGTTACTAAGATTGATACTGTTGCTTTTGGTAATTTAATGAACGGGTATTTGAGTAATTATAGAATCTTTAAATTAAGTTTTTCTGCTCAAACGAGTTTAGAGTTAGAGCAACAGACAAAAGGAAACTATGGAGTTTCTTTGTCTATCCCAGTTAAAAGAAATGGTAATGCTGAGGATAAGATTGTCACTCTTGATGTGGGAAATATGTACGGAAATCCCTATCGTTTAACTACATGGTCGCCGCAAGAAGTTTATTTTAAAATTGACGATGAACTTGAATATGATAGCGAGAGAGTTCCTTCTATTACTTACTTTTGTAAAGATTTTGCACAAGACTCATCAAAAGAAGATATTAAGGATATTTGGCTAAAAGACATTTCTTTTCAAGTAACAAATGCTTATCCTGAAGGTGCGGAAAAAGGTTATTCTTTAACATTAACCGCTTCACAAGGAGAATATTTCTCAACTTTCTATGCAACAGAGAAAAAGCTAACCCCGCATTTAAGAATTGATGGAAAAGAAACTTCTTTAAGAAAAGCTGAGATTTACTGGTTCAAAGAAAATACAGGGATTAAACAAAGTGATTCTAAGTATCATATTCATGGCGGAATTGGTTGGGAATGTATCAATCCAAGAGTAAATGTGATTAGAAATGCGGACGGCACTGAAAGTTTTGATTATATCACGAATATGGAAGTTTTAGCCGTGCAAGATGCAGACGTAGGGGCTTCCGCACAGTATAAATGTGTCGTGGTCTATCAAGGAAAAAGCATGGCCGCCGCAATAACTTTAAAAAATCTGAAAGTAGATGCTTCATTTCAGCTATTGACTGAAAATAGTATAGAAATAATAAAAGATAAAGCTATAATTAAGAATGGAAATTCTGTATTTATTAAAGATACAGGAACAGTTGAATTGGTTGCATTAACTTATTATGCGGGAATCACTCATATTAGAGATAATTGGACTAATGTAACTTATTCATGGGCAAGATATGATAAAGATGGTAAATTCATTTCAGATAATGATTCATTCTTTAAGATTTTAGATTATAATAAGATTGTTTCTATTGATGGAAAACAATATTATATGACTAGAGTCTCTTATCCAGTTAATCAATTAGAAGATGTAAATACAATATATTGTACTGTAAAGTATATTGATAGAGATAGGGTAAAATTACCAGTAGAGAAGATTATTGGAACTTCTTCTATTATTGTCAGCACAACGACAGATTATGACTTTAATTTATCTATTGATGGTGATGATATTATCTATAAGTATGATGTTGATGGAGATAGCCCTGCAGGGCCAGCATATGATGGGCCAAGCACTTCTAAGATTACTTCTATTACTCCATTAACTTTTCACTTAAAAAAGCTTGATGGAACAGAATTGACGACAGAAGAATATTATAGATTGAAATATACATGGGAAATTCCTGAAGATAGCTTATTTGCTGTTGACCCTTTATGTCCACCTACAAGAGTAGAGAATGGAATTAGATACTATGAAGGTGTTGGCAATAATTTTAAGCTTTTTTATAAGATTGCTCAGAGATATAATTTAACGAAAGCTAAGAAGAGTGCAAATCTAACTATTCAGTTTAATGATATGACTGCAACAAGAAGTGCTTCAGTTACATTCTTGAAAGAAGGTATGACAGGAACTAATGGAACAGCATATTCTGCTTTGATTGTCTCTGGCGGCAATAGTGCAAATGATAGCAAATCCGTAGGATATGGAGTGCCTAATGCAGATGGGGTTGCACAAAAGCTAAAATTTGTGTATAATATAAGTGATGGAAATCTTTATAGAGTTGATTATGAAAATAATAAACTAGTTCTTTGGGAAGACAGTATTAAGAGATTGTACATTAAAGCATGGCGAGATAGCTCTTTAATGTACCATGATACTCATTATAGAGTTGAATGGACAATGTTCGATGCAAAGAACACTAATGCTTGTTTCATGCTTGAAGGACAGACTGCCGCGAATGATGTAAATAATAACCAACCAATTCAAAGTGCGGATGTAAAGTTAAAATTATTGAAGAATCCAACAGATTTAAACACTGTTTATTCTTCTATTGTTCAAGCTAAAGTTGTAGTAACAGATGGTCAGAACAGTAGCGTAAATTCTAACCAAATAATTTATGCTTATTATCCTATTGAGTTAACAGTTGTAAAAACATTAGTCGATGGAACAATTCCTTCTCTTGATGGTGGATTTGCAGAGGTTATTTATGCTTCTGATGGAACAAATCCAAAATGGGACGAGTCAACACCTTTCACTTTAAAAGGTCTTGATTTAGATTACTATAATATACAATGGGAAGCAAAAAATCATCTTGGTTTTTATAGCAATGTTGGAAGAAAAGAAAATACATTCACAGGTATACAAGTAAACATTAAGCCTGATAATAAATATGATAGCGGAAACTCCTTAAATTATGTTAAGGTTAAATTAACTTTTAACGAATCTAAGGAAAATGACATTGCCACGAAACAAGCGGAATTGCAAGAGGAGCAAAAAAGCACTGCCGCAAAGATAAAGGCTCTTGATACTAACCTAAGTTATCTAAAAGAATTAGCAAACAGATATTCTTATACTGATGTTAGCTCTATTAGTGGATTGCTTAAATTACAGACAGAAGCAAAGCTATTCTTAGATGAGTTAATTGATACAGATATTAAGAACTTCAAAGAATATGTATCAATGCAGAAGAAGTTTAATGATAAAGCAAGATTACTTGATAATTATTGTGGAAGGATTTTATCTGAGGTTGATTCTCTTGAAATAAAAGTAAAAGAAGCTATTGCTAAGCTAAAAAGCTTAGATGGGACAATGGGTAACAATATAAGTGATTTAGTCTCATTAAAAGATAATCAAATTAAATTCGATGTTGATGTTTATATTCCAGACATAGGCAGAGAATTAGCTGTTTCTTTTGATTCAATAATTGATTCTATCAACAACAATATCAAGAGTTATGAGTTTAAATTATCTAAGATAATTGAAGGTTCTTTTGATTCTGACTTAGAGAGATATAGAGAACTTAAAAACAATATTAAGTTTATGGCTGAAGCTATTGGTTCTGAAGCATATTCGCAATACAAGAGATTAAAAGAAGATATTATTGCTTATGCAAATGAGTTTGACAATATAACTTCTTTATACGAAGTAATGAAACTTACAGATGAGTTAAACAGAAATATTCTTTCTCCTGTATATGAAATTAATGGAGATAGATTAAGTTTAATGCCATATGTGAATGATGAATTTACTTATGAGAAAAAGCTTCTTACAGATAAAGAAAATGAAAATTTAAAAGAGCAAAAACACCTTGCCGCAATCTTATCCACAAAAGGACAAGAAATTGTCCATATTAGACCTATTGTTTTATATTTTAATAGATATGAAATGAGTAATCTCAACGCTTGGGATGGAAATAAGGTTGAAACAGGAGATGGATATTTATTAGCTCCACAAGTAGGTGCGGGAGTTAAAGAAGCTGATAATTCTTTCACAGGTGTAGTAATGGGCGTGAAGAAAATAGCTTCAACCGCTAATTATAGAAAAGGTTTATTTGGTTATGCAAAAGGAACTCAATCATTTGCTCTTGATGCGGAAAATGGTTCTGCTATTTTTGGTAAGGCGGGAACAGGTCAAATTATTGTAGACCCAAGTGAAAAGAACACTTTACTCTATAGTAGCAATTATTATACAAGTTATGACCCAAATACAGGCTTACCTACAAATTACAATAGCAAGACTTCTCAAGGAATGTGTATTGACCTTAAGAGTGGTGAGGTTCACTTAGGGTCTGCCGCGACAGGAAAGATTTATTCAGGTGAACATTCTACACTTGGAAGTGCAAAAGATGGATTCTATTTAAGCCACGATGGATTGTCTATTGGTAGTGATTTTACTATAAGCACTCAAGGTATTGCTAAAATGTTACATGAGGGTTCTGATTTTGGTAACTGGAAGCTAGACGCAAGAGGTAGATTAGTAAGTAAGAAAAACACTGGAATTGCTCTTGATTCACCTAATAGCTTAATTGTTTTAGGTAGTTCAGATGGTGCAATTTATTCTGGCGGACATTCTTCTATTGATAATGATAGAAATAGAGGTTTCTATTTAAGTAATGAAGGTTTGTCTATTACAGGAGAAGGTAAGTTTATGTTAAAGACTACCGGAAATCCCATAATGCACACTGGCCGCCATGATTCACTTAGTTCTAGTCAAGATGGTTTCTACCTTAGTGATGATGGTTTGTCTATTGGTTCTAAATTCTTTGTTGATGCGGATGATGGTTCAGTTAGAATTGGAGATGGTGCAACAACAAGACCAAATGGGAAGAACTGGAAGATAAATACTAACAGTCAAGGAACTTACATTGCTTATAATACAACTTCTTTTTCGGATACAAGAGGAGTATATCTAGGTACTGATGGTATTAGATTGAATAGTAAGTTTAGTGTTGACGATAGAGGAGCATTATCTTCTACTCTTGGTAATATTGGCGGATGGGTGATTGGGGATAGGACACTTTCCGCAAGCAATTTGGTTCTTAATAGTAATGGCTCTATTTCTGCTTCAGGAAGAGCATATAACTGGTCTATTGGTACAGATGGTGCGGCGTCTTTTAGTAAAATTACCGCTGATAATAGTGGAAGCATTGGAGGATGGACAATAAATTCTTGGGGATTATCTAAGAACAATATTGAACTTCGTTCAGATGGCTCTATTAGAAATGGAACTAATTGGTCTATTGATAGTATAGGTAATGCAAGATTTAATAATATAACTTGTAATAATAAGTGGTCTTTTGGTACTGGACAAAATGTTTGGTCTGATACTGGCGGATTCACTTTCAATTCGGGCTCGCTTGGAACTAATAGAGTTACTGCGGGCGGCCTTGGCTTTACAAAAGGAACTGTTGGACTCGGAACTTCTGTTAAGGGCGGTAATGGTATTACTTATGACGGAAACAAATGTATTATTGCGGGAGATATTTATGCTAACAATGGATACTTTAGCGGTGATATAAATGCTAAGAGCTTCTTATTTGATGGAGGTGCTTCAGGTGGAATTTTAAAGATGGGGCATGGTACAAATCATCCATTTGTTTCAGGATTGAATATAGGCCCAGGCGGAATTCAAGTAATGGTTCCAAACAGGTCTGGAGCGACAGTTTCCGCAATAGATTTTGTCTCTGATATTACGGGTATGAGAGTTTCTGCTGATGGTGGAGGAGAAGGTAGTAGTGTTAGCGTTGATGTTACACTTTACTATAAAAAGAGGTCGTTTAGATTTGATAGCGGAATAATGACTGGAGTAGTAAATGAAGTTCGTCATGAAGTAGGAGATAGTGGTTAAAATAAAAAGGAGATAAAAGGATGAAAGACCCAATATTGATTTTAAGAAAAGATTTATGTGATATTTTTAACAAAAGTGATTTACCAATTAGTGTAAAGTATTACATTCTTAAGGATATTTTTGAAGAGACTAAAACTTTATATACAAAATATATAGAGTTAGATTCTCAATCAGATGAGGCAGAAATGTCTGAGCCTGAAGAATGTGAAAAGACTATCAATTTCACAATAGATAAAGAAACTGGTGAAGTAATTGATACAAAGGAGGAAAATTGATGAATTTTCAAGTAATTGTAGTATTTTTAGTTGCGGTTGCCGCAGGTATTGGAGTAACAACAGCCTTTTTTAAGTTACCGAACAAAAAGAAGATTGATAACATTAAGGAGTGGTTAAAGTATGCTGTAGTAGAAGCAGAAAAAGAATTAGGTTCTGGAACAGGACAGTTGAAATTAAGAATGGTATATGATTTAGCTGTTAAACAGTTCCCGTTCATTGTTCAATTTGTTGCTTTTGATGTATTCAGCTCTTGGGTAGATGAAGCACTCAAATGGATGAATGAGCAGTTAGCACAGAATAAAGCTACAAAAGAGTATGTAGAATCTGATAAATAAAAATTATGGGAGTAAGCCTTGCCGCTTGCTCCCATTTTTTTGGTCTGTTTAGCTTCATTTTATTTTGATTTTTTTAAAATATAGAAGATAGGAAGATACAAATTATTAAGAGACAAAAGGAGGAAGAGGAATGGCATCAGTAAGTTTATACCCACCTACAATAGATACGGCTATGCCCGCGTTTGTTGCAGTGAATAACTCAAGCTGTAGAGCATATTTTTCACTATCTAAATTCTCTTCAACATCCACAATCAAGTCTGTTCATGTTTCTATTGTTAAACAAAGCAGCGGACAGAGCGTTGTAAATAAAACAGACAACTCAGAAAAAGGCAGATATAGAAGTGCGGGAATTATTATAGTTAATAGCGCACCTATTCCTGTTGAAGGTGTGGATAATTATTACTATATAGATATTCTTAATGAAGATATTAAAGCAGGAGATAAGATTGGATGGCGGCCAGGCTGGATTTACAAGTTTCAGATACGCTTTTCCGCGGTAGAATATCAAGGTACTCCGGGGCAAGCTGCATGGTTAGTTGCGGAAGCTGGCAATTTTTCAGAATGGTCTACATATTGTACAACAAAAGCCACAGGGTTGCCTTTGATTCAAGTTCCAATTTTTGAATTTGATAGTGGAAGTAGAACAGGTTCTAATTCAGAGGAAACTATTCCAGTATCTCTTTCTACTCTTGAATTTAGTGGAACATATAGTAATCCATCAGATGTTTCTGAAACGCTTTATTCTTATAAGATAGATTTATATTCTGATGTTGGAAAGAAGATAGAAAGTTCTAATACATTATATACCAATCAATACTATACACCAAATCAAATGAAGTATTTGTTTAAGACAGAGTTGATTGATGGTAAAGACTATAGTATTAATTTGGAATATACAACAATAAATAAGTTAAGTGGAAGTTATACTTTCCGCATTTCTAACAATCACTCTGTGACAGAATCAACAACCATTTCTGCAATTACTTGTGATAATGTAGATAGTGCGGGATTGCCTGAAGAATATGTTAAAAAGTTTAAGAAGATTACTTCATTTGAAGCAGAAGAAGAAGAAGGTAGAGTTGGAATTAAACTCTATATGAATAGCTCTAATGTTTATAATGGAAATATCTGTTTAAGAAGAGCAAGTAGTAAAGATAATTATTCTTCTTGGGATGATATTAAAATTGTAGTTTGCACAAATAAGATTGTTAATGATTTAGATATTATTTATGATAACACTGTTGAAAGTAATGTTTGGTATAAGTATGCAATTCAAACAATAGGGATAAACGGGGAAAGAAGTTTAATGAACCCCGCGGAACCCGAAAGAGCAACGCCTATTATTAGAGAATTTAGATATTCTTATTTAATAGGTGAAAATGGTAAGCAGTTATCTTTAAAGTTTAATAGTAATATGAACTCTTATGTTTATAATTATTCTGAAAGTAAAACTGATACTATTGGAGGTAAATATCCATTTATTACTAGAAATGGTAACATGAAATATAGAACTTTTCCAGTAAACGCCCTTATTTCATTTAATATGGATGAAAATGGCTTATTTATTACAGACGAAGAAATTTATTGCGGCGAAGATGGTAAGCCATATAAGAAGATAATAAGTGATTATCAAAAGAGAAGAGATGAAGAACATTTTGATATTTATGATTATAAGCGTGAATATGATTTTAGAGAGAAGGTTCTTGAGTTCTTGCAAGATGGAAAGCCAAAGCTATTTAAATCTGCAACAGAAGGCAATATCATAGTGCGTTTAATGCAGGTTGCTGCACAGCCTAATCAATCTCTTGATAGAATGATTTATTCATTTACCTCAACCGCACATGAAGTAGCTGAAGCGACAATGGCTAACTACTTGAAATATAACTTCTATTCAGTTGGTAATTACTCAACTTCTTTTGAGTTTTATCAGACTAGGATAGGACAATTAGATATAGACTTTAAGATTGGTGAAAATATCATTCAAAAGATATGGGAAAAGTATGATATGTCCACTAGGAATATTGGAGGTATTAGAAGAACTTTAAAGAAAGTTCATCATTTGTCTCTTGAATTTACAGACCCGCCATTGAGAGTTTATACAGAGCCATATAAAGAGCAAGTGCTTGGTAACAATATTCAATATAATGACGCTACAATTATTACGGTGCGGGCAGGCTATAAAAGAACTTATATTTTTGATGAAAATGTCTCTTTCGTTGGTAAATATAACCCTGAAACTAAACAGTTTGTTGGAAATAGCGTGAAAGTTTTAGGAAGTAATTTAGATAATGATATTTACAATGAAAAAGGCGAGTTAATCAACACTGTTCATGTTACTGTTGATTTTTTATATGAGGTTGGAGAAGAACCCTATGTAGAAAAGCAGATTGCAAAAAAAGTTGCAGATAAGAACATTGGGCAAGTGTTTAGTACATATAGGCCAGGGGCTAACATTTATAATGAAGTTTATTATAAGTTCTATTATGAATGGGAGTTACAGTTCAGAAGATTAACAAGAGTTAATTGGACTTGTATCGAGGCCTTGCCTGGAGCAGTCTTTAAGGTTATTGATACCGTTGATAATGACCAAGGTGGAACCACAACAAGAGAAATGTACCATGATATAAACTGGACAGGAGTTCTGAACTTTGAAGGTCTTGGGCCTATTGTAGGATTATCTTACATGGGAATGAGAAAGCCTGATGGAACAATAGATGATACAGTACCTTGTGATGTAATTGTAGATTATTTATATTACATATCAAGAGGAGATTATAAGGAGAGAAAATAAGATGGGCGAAATAAGTTTATCAAAAGACTCTTCTTTTTTGCGGCAGCTAGACTTGGATAATCTTAAAACATATTATGTTAAGATTATCGTGCTTGGGCCAAGTGTTGAATACTCTATCACAAAAGAAAGATATTTAGAAGCTGTTAGAACTTATGGAGTAAATTCTGATGAAGCGAGAGCAGCTCTTGCAGCTGCTTCCGCAATCAGCAATGAAATTCCAATTAGAGAGATACAAGGAAGAGTTTCTCAAGGTTCTTTAACAATAGATGGAAGTTCATCTGTTAGAAGAGCCGGAAACATTACATTTTTAGCTGAAGAAGAAGAAAATGACTTAACAGACATTGACAATCTTCTTTCAATGAATAAGAAAGTAAAAGTCCTAGTAGGATTTAAAAACACAATAGATAAAGAACATGATGATATTATTTGTTTTAATCAAGGCACTTATGTAATAGTTGCACCAAGCTTAACTCATACAATTCAAGGAGTTAACATTACATTGCAATTAAAAGATAAGATGTGTATGTTAAATGGAGATTGCGGCGGTGGTCTACCAGCTTCAGTTACCTTTGATTCATACGACCAAGTGATAGGATTGCGGCAAGGCCTTTCGCAATTCCCAACCTACCCTAATAATTATACCGTGTATGAAGTAGACAATACCTCGTATATGTGGTCCGCAGAGGGAGGTTGGAACAAGATTGAGGCGGCCGCCGCACAGAAGTTAATTGGAACTACCATTTCAGTTCCACAGAGACTTTATGATATTATTCAGACTCTTGTTTGTAACTTTGGCGGAGAGGATTTGTCTAAGATTATTATAAATGATGTTGCTCTTGAGATTAAGAATAAAGTAAGATATGTTGGAAAAGATACACTTTATTATAATTCTGCAACAGATAGATACACTCTTGATGAAACAATGCAGAATTTTGATAAAGGAAGACTTACTACTTGGATTCCATACGGATTTAATGAAGATTGTGGATATATCTATACAGACTTAATATATCCGAGTAGTTCAGGGTTAGTATCTGGAATAGGTGAGACTATTACTTCTGTACTTGATAAGATTAAGGCGGTATTGGGTAATTATGAATATTTCTATGACCTTGATGGAAACTTTGTATTTCAAGAGGTTAAGAACTATTTGAATACTACTTATTCTCCTATTCAAAAGAAGGATAAAACATACACTTTATCAAGCGGAGGACTTATTCTTAGTGCAGATGATTATTATATGGATTTAAGTAACACTTCCCGCTCAATTTATACTTTTGATGAAGGAAGTGCATTACTTACTTCATATTCAAACGCTCCTGTATATACAAATATTAAAAATGATTTTCATATATGGGGGAAAAACCAAGAGTCACAAGCAATTCATTATCATATTGCAATTAAGGCAAAACCGCAAGAGCCATTTACAACTTGGTCTGTTGTAGATGAATTAGATAAAAATGGCGAGTTCACTGGAAGGATTCATGTTGAGCGGCCAGGTGAAAGCGGTTATCCTTATATGCCGACTGATTGGCGGGCAGAATTATATTTACAAGGTTCACAAAAGAAAGCATTGCAGCAAAGACCAGATATATACGAGCAAGAATTATTAGATATGTTTGATAGTATTTATAATATGAGAGAAAAGAAATTTAAAGCTGATATAGTGAATAATCCTAATACTCTTGCTTACTGGTTTGATTATATCGAGCCTGCTGAGTTATACGATATATCTGTTGATGCGGTTGGGTCAAAGATAATGAGTTACCAACAAGATAATATTAAGAAACTTTATGATACTGATGTGCCTAATGTCATTATGATAAATGGAGGTTCTAGTGCATTATCTCAGTCAAGTATAATAAAGAAGTGTGAGGACAATGGACAATCATATTCAAGAGTATCTAATAATATATATCATTCTATTGCTATCGGGTCTAGCGGTTATTCCGCCCAAGAAGTAGCAAGAGGATTACTATATCAATATACGGATTACACAGCAAGTATTTCTATTGCTAGTATTCCTATTTATTACCTTGATGCAAATAATAGAATTACTATTCAAGATAGAGCATCAGGTATTTACGGAGATTATGTTGTTAAGTCAATAAGCTTGCCGCTAGACGCTAAGGGAACTATGACAATTACAGCAACTAAAGCTTTAGAGCGAGTATAACAACATTAGAAAGGAGATAAGATGGGTTATGTTTTAAATCAATTTAATCAATCAAATGTTCCTTTGAGTAGTTTAGATTCAACAAGTGAGTACATGAGGATTATCACTAGTGGCAAGGCAATGAGAAGAGAAAGAGGCGGAGATAATGGTGTTACAGGAGGTTCCTTAACTCCTTTCTTCGATGAGTGTATCAAGTTTGGTGCAGCTTTGCGGCCAGACAATACTTATTATTTTCATGCTAAAATCAAGAGACTAGCAACTGCTCAGAAGTTTTACTTATATTTGGTTGATTATGATAATGTAGATACAAGAACACAGTATTTAAAAACGATAGAAGTTGAAGGCGGAGATATGACAGACTGGGTAGACTTGGAGTTTCTGTTTACTCCTGTTTTAGGTTTTAACTGCTTATTGTTTCAGTTACAAAGAACAATAGATGACTATAGATTAGAAACTAGGTATCCTAGAATCGTATATGAAGAGCTAAGCATTATTAATAATGCTTTACAAGTTAAGATAGTTGGTGCGGCGACTGGTAAGGACATTAAATTGACCAAGATGGGTGTACAGTCACATCCAGGGTTAATCATGTGTATTAACGGAGAAGAGATTAGGATTGGTCGAAGCGGCACTTATGAAGTAAGAAATGGAATTATTAAAGTAGATTTCTTTTCAGTAATAACCGCCGCAGAAGAAGACTTTAGTCAAGGTTCTGCAGAACCATTGCTCGTTAATGGGCGAAGAGCAGCGAGCTTTGAGGCGTTTTTAGCAGCCATCGCTGCAGAGCAAACAACTACAGCAAATGATAGCACTAATAGTAAATGCATTTATGGTAATAGCAAGTTAAGAGGTATGGATGCTTTTACTCTTGATTATATGTATGAGGAGGTTCGATAATGTCAGATATGAGTAGTTTTTATGGCGGTAGACAAGGTAATTCTATTGTCATAGCAAAGAGATTTGATGGTATTAACATTCCTCAGCCAAAGCCAGGAGATACAACAACTCCTGTTACTTATACTAGAGGATATTATGCTGTTGATGCTACAGGTAATTACTTAATTACAACAAATAAGAATATAGATGGTCTTGTCCCTATCGGTATTCAAGGCGGCAATGGCGAATTTACAGAGAGTAGAACAGAGTTCTTAATTAAAAGAACTACTAAAAACTATCTTGGTAAAGACAATAGCGGCAATGCAATTCCTAATTTCCATATGTGGCAAGGTCAAGTTAATGATGGAAGTGCTATTACTGGTGCGGCGGGCAAGTATTTTTATCCAACAAAAGCACTTGGAATGGTTCAATTTTTTGCGGAAGGAGCAAAAACATCAAGCGAAGTTAATTATGGCGCTTATGTAATTATTGATACTATTCTTAATATGGCTAGTCCTAGCGACCCTGATAATGGTAAGGTCTTCCGCAGAGGAATGAACATCAATGCTCTTGATGGACTTGCAGGAGCAGAATATATTGGACAGATAGTTGGCCCAAAAGGTGAAGCAACTGAGCTAGATATTTCTACTTATGAAGAGGTCGCCGCTTTACCTGAGAGAAGAGAAAAAGAATATAATGCTGTAGACCATAGTATTATACCAGGGTCTTATACTGTTGGTGGCGTTAGATTTTATGAAGATAATATCAAGTATGCTTATGCAACTATTAGAGATGCTTTTGGAAATATCACAGGTTGTAAACTTGGATTCAAACTTCCTACTCTTGTTCAAGATTTTGAAGCAAATTCTATTAGTCCTTACACAAATAGAGTTAAAGACACAAAAGGTTTTGATAGCAAGTATACAAATCTAATCACAGAAGATAGAGGACAATTCGAAAATGAAAGATGGAAACATCCATTCTATCAAAAGTGGCAAATTAAGATTCCCCAAGGTTATCACGGAGCAAACTTAAGTAATGTAGAAGTAGTTCCTACAATGACCATGACTCCGGAATATAAAGCTACTTATATGAATGGAGTTGCGGAGCCAGGTGAGATTAAGATTTACAGCGATTATGCTTGTACTAAGGTATATAAGATAATTACCAAGGATTCTGATGTAAAGAGCTACCCTATTTTTGGTGCTAGATATGAATATATTGATGGCACTAAGTCAGATATGCCAGATTACAACAAAATAGCTGGCAAGTATTTTATGCCTGAAGCTGTCGAATATAGTACAGACCCCTCTGTTAAAAGTGCCAAAATTAAAATTGATGGTGGAACTAAATATGTCTTAAAAGAAGATTGTTACATGGAAATTTTAAGATATAAGGAAGTTGATTTTGATGATGTTGAATATGGTAAATCAAGATATTATTATATTGGAGATTATGATACTATTGAGAGAGTGACTTTGTCTGATGACGGTACATTATCTGTATTCTATGGCGCAAAAGCAGAACCAAAAGCTTTAGAGCAAATTTTAAGATGGATAGATACGAAGAACTCTGATGGTATTACCATTGATGAAAATGGTAGTATTCATATTTATTATAATACAGTACATGAAGCAAAAGGTAAAACAGTAGATCCTTACGAGAAATTAGATTCAAGAGGAAGAGCACATGACCATCAAGATTATATGAATGTGCTTGATTGGATTACTAATGTTACTCTTGCGGCGAATGGTAAATTTACTGTTCTGTATAATAACAATACTGTTAAAGTAGGTGAAACTCCTAGCGGCGACCCTATTTATGACGACAGATATGAGACTACTTTAAAGTGGATTGATTATATTGATTTTGCGGATGATGGTACAGTAACATTTAGATGGAATACAGATACTGAAAGAAATGGCACTCCCGCATATCAATTTAGTAACAAGATTAAATATCTTAAGGATGTGCAAGTTCAAAATAAGAGTGATGAAAATGCTTTAGAGGGAACTGGTGACCAAAGAATTCATGTAAAGTACAATAATGATAATAATGTTGACCATGCAATAGGAATGCCAATCAACTATCCTATTGAGTATGCTATTGCTAAGAATAAAAATGAAGGTTATCCAAGATGGACTGCACCAGGAAATAATAAAGATGCTAAAAATCTTAATGGACACTTGCTTGTTTATTATTCTGACCCTGAGTTAAGAAAAACATTAGGCAAGTATGTATCTGATACGGACAATGCTTGGGTAACATATCCTAGTGAGAAATATTTAGATGCTCCAGTTCAAGACCCTGCAAGTGGAAAAATGGTTCAAAAGCCTCATGTGTGGACTGAATGGATTGACTTGGGTGATATTACTGGGCCTGCGGGCGGCGTTCATGTTTTAAAAGAAATTACTAACATGAATCAGCTTAAAGATGCGGAAGGCCGTTGGATTCCGCCGGAGGCCTTGGTTGATTCTAGAAGTCAGCTCATTTTAGGAGACAAGGCCGCGGGTTGGGCTTGCACTATCGCGATACTGGATTACAAAGCAAGCACCGCCGCAGATTCAAAAGCATTGAAGATAGTTGCAGATAATGCAATACCTTCCGCAAAAGAAATAAAAATCTCTAAAGTAAGAGAGGTTAATACTAGCTTTGCTGTTGGTAATTATGTTAGAGAAATAAAAGATTCTGAATATGTCTTCTATGATTATGAGAAGAAAGCTTGGTATCAAGCCAGATATCATATGCAGAATGGTGGCGGAATTGCAGACCCAACTAGCGTAGTAGATAAATCAGTTCCTATTTTTAATGCTACTCAAGGTTGGATTCCTGATAGATTAAACGATGGAGCAAAGAACCTTGAAGTCAATGGATGGTGGTTTGCTTCTGAGAGAGGTGTTTTTGCAGAGTAATTAAGGGAGATTTTTCTCCCTTTTTTCTCTTGTTGGTCAAAGTATTTTAATTTTATTTTAGTAATTTTGAAATACTATTGAATTAAAGGAGGATAGTTATGTCAGATATTTCACAGATTAAACTTGGCTCCACTTATTATGAGATAAAAGATAAAGAAGCTCGTGAGAAGATGATTGACAAAACAAAAGACACAGAAGTTAAAGGTGTTATGAATTTTGTCAATGGAGTTAAAGTAAAAGGTAAGAGTGTAATATCGCAAGCTACTGCTGAAGTAATTACGGTTGCCGCAGATGAAGCCCCAAGTGTAGATTTGACTATTGATGAGAGCGGGGTTGCTCATTTTGCATTTAAGCTTCCGCAAATGAAGCCTAATAAAGAGAGTTCTTTTTCTGCTTCTTTTGAAGATAGAGGCGTTATTTTTAAAAGTGAAAATGGAACTGAATTAGGAGAGAATACTTAAAAATAAGTAAAGGAGATTAAAGGATTATGGCTAATATGGAAGTTGTAAAATTTTTCAGGCGTAAGACTAATAATGGCTATGATGCTCCTACTTATTTAGGTGCTGAACAGCGTTTTGTAAGTGGTTTGCGAAACAGTAGTGTCAACAATTTAGAAGAACAATTCTTGATTGGTACGGACACTTACACTGAAAAATATATAGATAAAGATGGTAATAAGGTTATTGAAACATCATATAAGATAAATGACGGTTCACAAGTGAACAAAGGATACTATAAGATTATTTCTATTATTTATGAAACTGGAACTGAAAACATAGATTTTTTCTTTGATAATGATGAAGTTAAATTTCCGAAAAGAGATGATGAAGTTACTTTTGGTATTGCGGGAAATGCTAAGTACCCTGATGTTAATGCCTTATATGGTAATATAGGAACTGATATGAGCGCAGTACCGCCTAAAAAAATTGAAACACTGGCATTTGAAGATAATGATTTAAAAATTTTCCCATCTTCTTTCACGATTATAAAGAAAGATGAATTGCATTTTATCAATGGCGCTAATGACTTGTTAGTACTTACTAAAACAACCGAAAGAAAGTATGCTAATAATGGTGCAAGAGAGGTAATACGTGAAAGCATTATTAATCATATTGCATAAATAATCAAAAGGAGGAGAATAATATATGCCAGAAAATATTTCAAAAATTAGCATAAAAAATGCCGCAGGGTCAGGATATGATACAAGAGAAATAGGTGCAAAAGGTCAGAATATAAGAATTGGTTATGATGCACAAGGACAAGTGGTTCTTGATGTAAACACCACGTCTCCAATATCAACAAAATCTTTATCTAAGACTATTCAAGATATAGAAAATGATGTTAAAGGTAAGGCTGCAGATAATCACGCTTGGAGTGACGCAAATATTGACCATGGTAAAGCTAGTTCAAGTCAATATGGACATATTAAACTTGGTAAAGGACTCCATGTAAATCAAGACGGAAATGATGCTGATTTTGGAGCAACGGAAGTTGCTTTTGCTGATGATAATGAGAAAGCTGATAATAAAGCTGTTAAAGCTAATGATAGTAGATTGGAGAATGATAGAAAAAATCCTCATAAGCTTATTTTTGCTAAACATGGAAGTGGGCATGAGGCAATAGAATACGATGGCTCAAAGGATACTATTGTTGGAATTGATGAATTAGATGCTTTACACAAAAGCCATGAGGATGTTGTTGCATCTGCTACAACTTTAGGTCATGTTAAAGTTTTAGATGGCAGTGGACTTGATATAGGTAGCGATGGTTATCTAATGGTCGATTTTGGTAATAGAGGTGACCAAGCGTGTATTGGTAATGATGAACGATTGAGCAACAAAAGAGTGCCTCTTGCTCATGCCTCTAATAGTCCTATTTATGGAAAAGGCAGCGGAATCGAATATGGTCATGTTAAACTTTCAGATTTAATGGATGCGGGAACAATGGGATTTGATTCAAGTTTTGCAGTATATGGGGAAAGCGGAGATGGTTCAGCAGCTTCAACTTTAGCCGTATTAAGGTTGTGTGAAAAAATATGGTATAGTAACCCAAATTCATTTGTTGAATTTAAAGATATTACTGCTGATTTTAAGTCGGGTCTTTTTAGTCGGAATATAAGCAGATATAAGCCTGGTAATTATTTCAAAATACCAACAAACACTCCTAACTCTAATAGCTCATTTTATACTATACTATTGATGGATTATAATTATTATAAAACAGATAATATACCATATAAACAGAGTATAAAGGAGAATCATTGGGTGGCAATGATAATGGCTGATAGCGTGAAAAAAGTATTTGACTTTGATACTCATAGAGCAGGATTCTTGAACTCAGATTTAAGTATTTATCTAAAGGAAAAGTATGAACCCGCTTTTATTGGCGCATTGGGCAGTGACCATATTTGTAGCCACGAAATACAAATGATGATTGATGATTATCCAGGTTACGAATGGGATAGTAATTGTAAATTAACCTTAATGTCAGAGCGACAAGTTGTAGGCTCAGATACGTTTATACATACTGATTCAGTTGGTAGAAGCGGCGATAGACAGTTTAGCATATTTAGATATTGCAATCCAGTTGAAATTTTTACTAAGAATTATGGACAATCTTTTTTATCAACAAATACAGAGGATAAGGCGTGGTTAATGGCATTTCAACGCAATAATGCGGGAAAAATGGCAAGTACCATAATGATACATAGTGGTCAGATTAGTTACACTAGCAGTAATATATATAATCACCTTATTTATCCGGTTTTTTGTTTAAAATAAAAAAGAAAGTTATAAAAGGAATAAAAGGAGAATAATATATGCCAGAGAATATTTCAAAAATTAGTATAAAAAACTCCTCAGGCTCAGGTTATGACACAAGAGAAATAGGGGTTAAGTGTCAAAATGTGGAGGTTGATTATAACGAACAAGGACAAGTAATCCTTGATGTAAATACTGAAACTTCAGTGTCAACAAAATCTTTAACAAAAGTTATTCAAGATGTTGAGAAGAATTCAAAAGGTAAGGCTGCAGATAATCACGCTTGGAGTGACGCAAATATTGACCATGGTAAAGCTAGTTCAAGTCAATATGGACATATTAAACTTGGTAAAGGACTCCATGTAAATCAAGACGGAAATGATGCTGATTTTGGAGCAACGGAAGTTGCTTTTGCTGATGATAATGAGAAAGCTGATAATAAAGCTGTTAAAGCTAATGATAGTAGATTGGAGAATGATAGAAAAAATCCTCATAAGCTTATTTTTGCTAAACATGGAAGTGGGCATGAGGCAATAGAATACGATGGCTCAAAGGATACTATTGTTGGAATTGATGAATTAGATGCTTTACACAAAAGCCATGAGGATGTTGTTGCATCTGCTACAACTTTAGGTCATGTTAAAGTTTTAGATGGCAGTGGACTTGATATAGGTAGCGATGGTTATCTAATGGTCGATTTTGGTAATAGAGGTGACCAAGCGTGTATTGGTAATGATGAACGATTGAGCAACAAAAGAGTGCCTCTTGCTCATGCCTCTAATAGTCCTATTTATGGAAAAGGCAGCGGAATCGAATATGGTCATGTTAAACTTTCAGATTTAATGGATGCGGGAACAATGGGATTTGATTCAAGTTTTGCAGTATATGGGGAAAGCGGAGATGGTTCAGCAGCTTCAACTTTAGCCGTATTAAGGTTGTGTGAAAAAATATGGTATAGTAACCCAAATTCATTTGTTGAATTTAAAGATATTACTGCTGATTTTAAGTCGGGTCTTTTTAGTCGGAATATAAGCAGATATAAGCCTGGTAATTATTTCAAAATACCAACAAACACTCCTAACTCTAATAGCTCATTTTATACTATACTATTGATGGATTATAATTATTATAAAACAGATAATATACCATATAAACAGAGTATAAAGGAGAATCATTGGGTGGCAATGATAATGGCTGATAGCGTGAAAAAAGTATTTGACTTTGATACTCATAGAGCAGGATTCTTGAACTCAGATTTAAGTATTTATCTAAAGGAAAAGTATGAACCCGCTTTTATTGGCGCATTGGGCAGTGACCATATTTGTAGCCACGAAATACAAATGATGATTGATGATTATCCAGGTTACGAATGGGATAGTAATTGTAAATTAACCTTAATGTCAGAGCGACAAGTTGTAGGCTCAGATACGTTTATACATACTGATTCAGTTGGTAGAAGCGGCGATAGACAGTTTAGCATATTTAGATATTGCAATCCAGTTGAAATTTTTACTAAGAATTATGGACAATCTTTTTTATCAACAAATACAGAGGATAAGGCGTGGTTAATGGCATTTCAACGCAATAATGCGGGAAAAATGGCAAGTACCATAATGATACATAGTGGTCAGATTAGTTACACTAGCAGTAATATATATAATCACCTTATTTATCCGGTTTTTTGTTTAAAATAAAAAAGAAAGTTATAAAAGGAATAAAAGGAGAATAATATATGCCAGAGAATATTTCAAAAATTAGTATAAAAAACTCCTCAGGCTCAGGTTATGACACAAGAGAAATAGGGGTTAAGTGTCAAAATGTGGAGGTTGATTATAACGAACAAGGACAAGTAATCCTTGATGTAAATACTGAAACTTCAGTGTCAACAAAATCTTTAACAAAAGTTATTCAAGATGTTGAGAAGAATTCATAAGGTAAGGCCGCAGATAACCATGCTTGGAGTGACGCAGATACAGGTGTCGACCATGGTAAAGCTAGTTCTACTAAGTATGGTCACATTAAGGTTGGTGAAGGTCTCTACGTGAATCAAGATGAGGGAAGTCCCAATAAGGGAGCTACTTCAGTTGCTTTTGCTAATGATAATGAGAAAGCAGATAATAAAGCTGTTAAAGCTAATGATAGTAGATTGGAGAATCCGAGAAAGAACCCTCAAGAGTTGGTTTTTGTTAATCCGGAGAATGCAAGTGGAACTGGTAGTAGATTATCTTATGATGGCTCAAGAAAGTTGACTGTTGGAATCAATGAAATTGGGGCTTTACCGCTTAGTCATAAAGACGAAAAAGCTACCAATTATTCATTAGGGCACGTAAAAATTGTTAATGACCAAGGTCTTGATATAAGCAATGATGGTTATCTCAAAGTTAAGTTCGGTAATACAAGTGGCAAGGTCTGTGAAGGTAATGATGCTCGATTAAGTGATAATAGAACTCCAAAGAGTCATGCTTCAGCACTTCCTTTCCAATATGGTGGAGGAAATGTACAGAATTACGGACATGTAAAACTATTAGATGATTATCTTGGTGCAAGCGTTAATAAGAATATTCAGAAAGCAGAGTTTTCTGTTGGAGCAAGTGCATATGCTCTTATTGAAGCAGTTAATAAAATTTGGTATAGTAATCCTAATAGTTTTGTTGAATTTAGAGACATAACAGCAGATTTTAAGAGTGGTGTTTTTAGCACATATAAAAGTAAGTATAAGCCAGGTAATTACATTAAATTAGTTGGTGGAGACAATTTTACTTATGTCCTTTTATTAGCTGATTATAATTATTATAAAATTGAGAGAGGCGCAGAAAGAGCTTGTATAAACGAAGACCACTGGGTAGCTTTCTTATTTGGTATACGAGATGAATGGCCAATGAATAATAGTAACAATGGAGGGAATTTTAGTGATAGCTTTATGCATGAACGTTTAAAAACTACAATTAATCCCTTTATTGCTCGACTTGTTGGAGAATCTCATATTAGTAAGCATGAAATACTTATGACAGACTCTTCTTTTGCTGTTCAAGGGTATGGATGGAGATGGGAGCCTAATGCTATTTCTATGTTACCTACAGAGACACAAATAACAGGAACGGCTATATGGTCTTCCAAAGGATATTCAATCGGGTCAGATTATAGACAGTTTGCTCTTTTTAAATATGTAAGCCCTACTGAAGTCTTTTCTAAAGATTTTGGTCAATCATATCTAAATCATGAATCTGAATTCATGTGGTTAAGAACATCCACAAATGATGAATCATTTCCTGCGATAGCGGGTAATTTTTCTGCTTTATATTTAAAACAAGGTGTAGTTACATTGCATACTCCACAAAATCGTGGGGTGGTTTGTCCTTATTTTTGTTTGAATTAACTAGGAGGTAATTATAATATGCAAATAAAGTTTTTAGAAGATAACAGTATCTTTGAAATAGAACAGTTACCTTTCGAGTTTCAAGATAAGATAAAAATAGAATCCTCAACTCTAATTCCTCGCAATGGAGGGTTCGAAATTATAGACGGAGAGATGATCTATCCCTATGTTGAATATTCCTCTATTTATGACAGAGATACTGAAAAGCATGAGACCACGTTTATTAAAGATGCTAAAAAGTACAATGTGTATTTTTTCTTCAGCCCATCATCAAAATATATCACTGATTATAGAAGTTCCATTAGCTTAATTAAAGAAAATGCAATATTCGTTAAATCAGGAGTGACAAAAGATTGTGTAGAACCAGAACCTGTTCAACTATATGATAAAGATGGGTTTTATCTTTATAAGGTTGAAAATGGTAAAAAGGTTGATACAACTCCGCAAGATAAAAAAGCTTTTATGGCAGAAAAAGCAAAAAAAGAAAGAGAAGAGGCTTTGAGTAACAAACTTAATGAACTGTCTGTTTTATGCAAACAATCAATAGAAAAAGGTGTTGATTTTAACGGAAGTCATTTCTCTTACACTCTTGATGCACAGACAAACATTTTAAGTGCGGCAACCTTGGCCATACAGACTGGATTAGATGTTCCATATCATGCGGACGGAGAAACTTGTAAGCTGTTCAAGAAAAACGAAATTATTATGTTATATGTAGCACAAGAGCAAAATCTAACTCACCACACTACATATCATAATCAATTAAAGCTTTATACTCAATCTCTTTCTACTGCGGAAGAGATCAATGCAGTTAAATATGGAGAAACTCAATTGCCTGGAAAATATATGGATACATATAAGATGATAATGGGTCAAGCTTCACAAGTTATTGCAAAATTTGTAGGCGGCGGCAAGGCTTAAAAAATACTAAAAGGGGATAAGATTACTTATCCCCTTTATTTTTGTTTGTAAGGGGAAGAAGAATGAAAGAAAATAAAGTATTTAAAGCTATTAGAGAATTATCTCATTTATGGATTCTTTTCTCTATTGGCGCTTTTATTTATTTGGGGATTGAAATTGCTTATAGGGGATTTACCCATTGGACTATGGGGATGATTGGCGGCACATGCTTTGTAATTATTGGCGGTTTAAATAATTATTGGGATTGGAAAATTCCTGTATGGAAGCAGTGCTTAGTTGGAATGGGCGTTATCACAGCTTTTGAATTTGTTTCAGGCGTTATTCTTAATTTAATACTGAAATTACACATCTGGGATTATAGCGGAGTTCCTTTTAATATTCTAGGCCAAGTATGTTTACCATTCTGTGCCGCATGGATTCTATTGAGCGGAGTTGCAATAGTAATAGATGATTTTGTTAGATGGGTTTTATTCAAAGAAGAATTTCCGCATTATAATTGGCTCTAGTCTTTGGGCAAAGTTGTTTAATAAGCCATTGCCGCATTTCAAGTTCTTATGATAGGATAAATAATACTTATTTTTAGGAGATTATATAAACATGAAAATTTTAGCTTTAGATTTAAGTTCCCGTTCAACAGGATATGCGGTGAAAGATGGAGATAAACTTATTGACTATGGATGCATTTCTCAGTCGGCAAGTAAGAATTATATAGAGAGAATTTATACAATAACGGAAAAGATATTAGAAATTATTGCGGAGCATAATATTTCAACTATCTATTGTGAAGAAGTTCGCTTTGGGGATGCAAATGTTCACACTTTTAAAACATTAATGTATCTACAATCTCATATTGTTTGTGAAGTTTATATGAAACTGAGTAAGGATATTCAGTTTGAGTTTTTTCAGCCAAGTGAGCATAGAGCAAAAGTAGGAATTAAGACAGGTAGAGGAGTAACAAGAGAAATGTGCAAGGCTGCAGCAATCAATTATGTAATGCAGAAATATGGTATTACTGTAAATGATGATATTGCGGATGCCATTACTATTGCGGATGCGGCAAGCAAAATTGCACCGCCAGCCGCAAAATTAGGCAAGATTGGAGAAGGCCCAAGCGCCTTCTAAAAAAGACAAAAAAAATGGGAAGACTTATATTAAAGTCTTCCCATTTTTCTTATTTACCGGTACTTCCAAAACCGCCTTCACCTCTTGAAGTTTCGCTAAGTTCATCACATTCAATAAAATCCATATCGAACTTCTGATGAATAATGAATTGAGCGATTCTCTCTCCTGGCATCACAGTCATATACTCATTAGAGTCATTATATAAAGGAACCATCACTGGCCCTCTGTAATCAGAATCAATTACTGCAGTACAGTTAGCGGGCCTCAACCCTTTCTTAGTAGAAAGCCCGCTTCTCGAGTAAATTCCTAAGAATGTTTCTTTAGGAAGTTCAAAAGCAAGTCCAGTCTTAATCATCACCATTCTCTGTGGGGCGATTGTAATTTTCTCGGCCTCTGCGCAGTAAACGTCATAGCCTGCCGCATCTTCGCTCCCTTTAGTTGGAATCTTTGCAAGGTCATTTAATCTTTTAATCTTTACCTTAAAATGCACTTTCAACGTCCTCCTCTGTGTCATTTTCATTAGCGGCTGCCGCATATTGAGTAACATTATAGCTTACTTCTGTTGTGCAGTCAGGCTCTTTTTCATCTGTAAAATCCTTAACCAAGGTAACTCTGTACCAATCTTCAACAATTTCACCTTTAACTTTCTTGCACTTGTACTCAGACGAATACTTTCCAAGAGCAAAATTCCTGTCTTTCTTAGCTGCTTCAATTACCTTTTGTGCTTCATCTTCAGAAGCAACTCTGAGTGTCTCTACAACTCTAACTAAATATTTCATAATCCTTTTATCTCCTTTTATCTTAGAAAAAGAGGTAACTTGATGTGTTATATTTTTCTCCAAGGGCGTTAATAATATCATAAATATCGTCTGGGTCTACCCCAACACATTCTACCATCTTTTCATTTTCGTAAACTATAACGGTGGCATTATTAAAATTATTACAAGCATATCCTGCTATTGTATAGTAAAGTTTCAAGATTATACCTCCACAATGCCTTCATTATAATTGAAGAAATAATAAGCAAAGTTCTCTTTGGTTTCCGCATCTCTAATCCAAATTTCCCATGCTCCATCAGGTTGCTTATCAATCAATAAAACATCACCTCTTACTTTTAAGCACTCTTCAATAAGGATTCCCGCCTTTGCTCTATTGTGGCTAATCATGTTGAAGATTGTGTAATCTCTTCGCTCATGGCACAATAGCATATAGTAATTTCCAGTTGCATAGCAGTCTCTTAAGATAAATTCAATCTTATCCTCTAAGACCTCTTGCTTCATTGGAACTTCTTTTGCCACGAGCTGTTTACTATATTCATAAAGACTCATTTGACTTTCCATTATTATCCTCCTTTTATTATCTACATATATTATATCATAAATTTTAATTTAAGTCAATAATATTTTGATTTGAGGAACCTCTTAATTTTAAAGTCAAATCTCTCTTATCAATTTCAAATTTACCATCAATTAAAGTATTGATGTTAGATAGGATGTTATTTATTGTTTCATCGTTCCTATCTAATAACTCTTGATATGTATATCCACTCCAAAGAAAAATCTTTATATTAGGATAAGCTGAACGAACAGCTTGTAAGATATACCATACAAATTCTTTATTCTCTTCACATAAAGGTTCGCCGCCAAGGATTGAAAAGTTTCTTATAATTCCATTTGCGGAAATACTTTTTATAATCTGACCTCTAATGTCTGAAGGAACTTCTAAGCCTCCATTAAAGTCCCAGGTGCTTTCATTGAAGCACCCAGGGCAATGATGTGGACAGCCTTGTGTCCATAGGCTTACGCAAACACCTTCTCCATTAATAAAGTCATTGGGCATGAATCCTGCGTATTTTGATGGCATATTACTCTCCAATCATAAGTCTTGAATGTTTAAATCTATCTTCTGTTTCTGCTTGCTTACCCTTATTAAAGGCAGTTTTATAATCTCCAGTTAGATAACCAGTTACTCTTCTTAGACGGCTAATATTTGTACTTCCGCATTGTGGGCATTTATCATCAAATTCACCGCAATATCCGCAATCATTACAGGTATCGTTTGGAACATTTATAGCGAAATAAGGAATATCCTTATCCATTGCATAATTAACAAGTGCTTCAAGACCGTCAATATTCTTCTCCATGCCTCCATCTAACTCTGTGTATGTTATACATCCACTAGATGAAAATCCAGTTAATTGACTTTCTATATCAATCTTCTCAAATGGAGTAAGTTTTTCCCAAACTGGGCAATGAATAGAGTTAGTAAAGTATTCTCTGTCACTTACATTAGGGATTTCTCCATAGGCCTTTTTAAAGTTTTTCATTGCTGTGAAACACAAATTTTCAGCAGGAGTATAATAAACGCCAAAATTTAACTTATACTGTTGCTTAAACTCATTACAGCGCTGCTTAAATAGTCCTTCTATTTGTTTTGCTAAAGCCATTCCTTTTTCTGTAGTATGGTTAGTTTTAATTAGCAATTCAAGTGTTTCCGCTAAAGCGATTTGCCCCATTGCAAGTGTGCCATGTTTGAGGGCGCTTCTAATTCCTTCTTCCGGAATATATCCCGCCATAACATTGTTCTCATACATGAATTTTGCGGAATCTGCGGGTTGTGAGCAAATATACTCAAATCTCTCAATAAGTTGGTCTTTTGCTTCGTGAATTTTTATGTCTAAAATTTCTAAGAATTTATCGACTAATTCTTTTTCAGTAGCATTCTCACCAACTGCTTCTTTAGCCTTCATAGCTATTGTTGGTAGAATTATAGTTACAGGACAAATGTTTCCTCTACCATCTTTTAATTGTCCAAGTCCGTTAATATCCCAGCCGTTAGCTGTTCTACAACCCATGGTACTAAAATAAGTTCTTGGGTCATTTATATCATAACCCTCGTTTCCAGTCCAATCTACATTAGCATAGTTTGGATATAATCTCTTTGCGGTAGACTTTAAAGCCAATCTGAAGAGGTCATAGTTTGCATCTCCCTCTTTTCTATTTACTCCACTCATACACTGAAATATTGTGCAAGGGAAGATACTGGTTTTATGAAACTTACCAATTCCCGCAAGCCCACCTTCTAATATTGCTTTTGTTACCATGCGACCTTCTGTTGAAGTGCAAGTGCCAAAGTTTATTGAGGTGAAGGGTAACTGATTTCCGCTTCTGCTTTGAAGAGTATTTAGATTGTGGAACATTGCCTCAACAGCCTGCTTCAATTCTTTCTTTGTCTTGTTATCCGCATATTTGTATGCTTTCTCATTAGAATAAATTTCTTTATTCTCTATTGAAGTTTCCTTTGGTTTGATATTCTTATCAAACCCTTCATCAGATAAATATTTCAATCCATCTAAATAATGCTTATAGAATGAAATTCTCACATAAGGAACCATTGTCCAGTCTAAGTGCGTTGCGGAAACGCCTCCGAACTCTTGAAGGCTTTGAAGTTGAAAAATTACTGCCAATAACTGAAAAGCTGTGTTGACACTATTAGCAGGTCTTATATCTGCTTGCCTAGTGGTAAATCCTTTGCTTAATAAGTCATCGAAAGGAATACTCATACAGTTATGTTGACCTACCGCATAAGCTGAAAGGTCGTGAGTGTAGATTTCATTGTTTAAATGATTATCTCTTGCCATTTCAGACATACAATAATTTAAAGCGTAGTCTTTCATAAGAACATCCGCCGCTTCACCTTTTCTTCCACCGAAGGAGAGTTCATCGACATTGGCATTTTGATTTTCAATGTTTTTACCTTCAAGCTTTTCTCCAATCTTTTTTGTTAATTGAAGATTCTTATATCTTTCTTTTGCTCTCTCATTTCTATAGATAATATAAGCTTTAGCAACGTCCTTTCTCTTAGTTGAAGCTAATCCCTTTTCAACCAAATCTTGGATTTCTTCAATAGAGAGTTCATGGTCGCAAGATTTGGCATATTCCTCAACATAATCAGCGATATTGCTTGCTTTAAGTTCAGCATATTCACTGATATCTCCATCAACAGACCTAAATGCACCTAATATTGCATTTACAATCTTGGACTTGTCGAATGGAACCACTCTACCATCTCTCTTACGAACTGTTAATTGTTTCTTCATTTGTTACTTCCTCCTTAGTTAATTAAAATATGTTTAAGGTTCGTAATAATATATGAAGATTGCGGGGGCAGAATTAATCTAATCTGTCCCCCAGTATGTCTTCTTTTGTGTTGTTTTTTCTTTCTCGCACAACTCATTGTATTTTTTCATATACCAGTCAGACTTCTTTAAATCTTCTATACCATTTTTGTCTGCCGCCCTGTATCTGTACTTATGAATATTGAACAGGCACGCCCACTTGGCGGCAGTGATTCCATGAATTAGCTCAAACTCATCAAAACATTGCATAGCACCTTCTCTATTATAATGTTTTGGCTTATCCACAGAATCATACTTTGCTTCTTTTCTTAAAACTTTAATTCCTTCTTCCATACTAGGCTCCTTTTCATTGTTTGGGTCATAATCACTAAAAATTTCTACTATATCCTTAAAGGACAAATCATCAAATTCACCAAAGGATAAACTATGCTTTGCCGCATACATATATAAATCAAGAAATCTGTATCTAGCAAGTCTTTCAGGAGTTGAGATGCGATATGCCTCACACAATGCAGCTAAGTATGGATTATATTTAAACCCATACTTAGTTAAATAATGCATTAGTATTTTAGTATTCTTAAAATTGACAGTTCTATCAACACAATCTTTGCAGACAGTATCTCTATCTCCTCTTGAGTTTTTATAGAAGCGGTCATCATCCATTAATCTTTCACAAGTCTCACATTTAATCATCTATATCCTCCTCTATAGCATCGTCCGCACTCCATCTTTCATGTCTAATTTTAATTGCATCTCCTACAACTTCATCAATTTTATATAACTGGTGTCCTTCAGTATTCTTATATGTCTTTCCAACAAATTCACCTTCGCGGCGGTATCCTGTTATCATCAAGATATTTCCTCTTCCGAACCAACCCTTTTCCATTACTTTTTTAGTGCCGTCCGCCTGAATCTGTGAAATCTGCTTCTTAAACATTCCATAGTAATCTCTTGAGAATTTAACTGGAACTACTCCTGTGGTCGTTAAAATTGTTACAGTACATCTGTTATCATCTTTAGCTAAAACAGTTCCCGCAATTTTTGTCAGTTTAAAGATTGGAATTTCTAATCCTTTTCTCTTGAAATAATAATCAACATCAGATTTCTCATTAAGAGTGTTAAAATCAGCGATACCATATCTAGCATTATTAACATCAGCTAATTCATGCTTTCCATGATAAAAACATAATGATTCCATTTCCCAATGAGAGGTATTGCCGCTTGCGTATTTATTCCATGATTCCATGAAAAGTTTTCTATTGTAGGCGGCGAGCATTTTATCATGGTTTGTTTTAAGCCATGTTCTTACCGCATTCATTTGTTTATTATAAATTTTATCCCATTTTGTTTGAAGAATACAAGAGATTCCATTTATAACCTCAATTTCTTCTAAGTATTCAGATAAAAACTTCTCATAAAATTGTAAACAAGTATCATCAAAAGTGAAATACTTTCCTACTTTCTTATTAGCTTTAAGATACTTTGTGAAATTATAAATTCTAATCTGCAATTCCAACTCTTTTGGAACTAAGTCACTTTGAACTAATCCGTTAAAATTAGCAAGTGTAAGTTTTTTCTTTCCTTCATAAACTTGAGAGATATAGTAAACCATAATCTCTACTCTTGATTTAAAAGTTTTTTCAACTTCATCAAATGCACCTGCTTTAATTAGGTTAATCATTGGTAATTTTCCTAGCGGGCACCGCATCATAAAATCCTTGATTCCGTGATAAGGTCTTCCTTCTTTGATTTTTTCAATGATTTCCGCACTAATATTACTAAGTGATTTGAGTCCATAAAGGATTCTATTATTTTCAACATCAGGTTTGTAACTATAGTCAGATGTATTTATATTAACAAGAGAAATATCAATTCCGTTACTCTTGATTGCTCCTATTGCTTTTGCTATTTTTGCAAAGTCTGTATTTTTCTTTTTTACTTTGCTGTTCTTATCTTGAGAATCTTTGTATGAATAATTCTCAAAATCTTCTTCCTCATAAATATCGACAATCTCTTGTTCATCTTCCTCAAGAGAACCACTATTCACGATTAAGCATGCGGTATCCCAATATATAGGATTCCAATGCGTGGCTAAGTATGCGGATTGAAAGCCTATGAATGTGTATGATATCGAGTGAATGTCTGAAAAGCTATATCCCAGGCCTGGCGCAACCACATAGTCCCATATGAATTGAGCGAGATTATGGTCTGCGGAGGCGAAGACTTTTTCTTTAAATTTTGGAATTTCTTTCATTCTTTTCTTGGAAACGAGCTTGCGAGCAGCATTTGATTCCTTAAGAGTGAAACCAGTGAGGTCCGCATCCATCAACACTTTCATCATTTGTTCTTGAGAAATTCCTATCCAATAGGTTTCTCCAATATATTTTTCTAATGCTTTCTTTTGTTTTTCTGTTAGATGATAAGCATCTACTTCCCTCATCATTTGGTCTTTATTATTCTTATATCTAACATATTTATCTATCCAGTTTTCTTGACCTTCTCCCGCATTCATAAGTCTGATTAAGCCATTCACAGAACTCATTTCAATTATCGACTCAGGCTGCACTTTGCGTGCCCCTAGTCTACCTATGGGAGAATCTACATTTTCACATTCCAATAGATTCGCTAGTTCTATTGCGTTCTCTTATGAACTGCTTATATTTTCATATAAGATTAGACTATATCTTCTAAGAACTCTTTTTCCACTATCAATCGCTTATAGTGTACGCTTTTCAGCTAGTCGTTGAACATTTCACTTATCTGTTGCCTTATGCTTTCTTCTGAATCCGCATAATTAAATATTTTTAATAAGTACCCTTTTTGTAGACAATATTCTTTTTTAACTTCATCACTATGTATCGTTTTTTGAAGTTTTTCTTCCCCTCCAAAATACTCAAATGGTTTATAATGTTGTTCACCATTATATTCAATTATAATATTATATTTAGGAAGAAAAAAATCAAATCTATAGAAGCTATCATCTATCTTTACTTGATATTCTCTTATATAATCAATTCCAATATTTGATAAAATACTACCTATAATAAGTTCATACTTTGAACCTAAATTACAGTATTTACATCTTATTGGCCCGTCTATAAGAGTAATGCCCCATCGAATATCTTCTTTTCCACAGGATTTGCATTTTATTTTGTACTTAGTATTTCTATTTACGTACTCTTCTCCTTCTAATAAAGAAAAGCATTGTTTATTTAAAAAGTGCCATTTTTTTATAAATTCTTCAGTTGAGCAATTCATGGTAAAAGTTTTATTTTCATTGCAATTACATCTTTTGTGCTCGGTTCTAAGATTATGATAATACTCATAACTTTCTTTACCACAATTTAAACACTTCACGAAAATAGGTTTTTTAACATCAATAGCTCCAGTTTTTGTTGTTTCATAGCTATCTTCTCTTTGATAAAGAAAAAGATATTTCTTTTCTAAAAGAATATTATTCATTTCTTCAATGCGCTTTTTGTTTTTTTGACAAACACATTTAATATCTCTTCTAGTATAATTTCTTTCTTCTTCCTCATGAACTCTTCCACATAAAGAACATTGCCATTTGATAATTCTTTTTGAGTTACTTAAAAATGATACTTTTTCAGGGTTAATTATTTTTTCCATAATTCGTATCCTCCTTTTTCTATAGAAGATACGAAAATTGGATAAGTGACTTTGCTGCGAATTGCCCAATTTTTTTCATTTTTACCATCCGATATTTATTACAATATCTGCTACACACATATCGCTATATGCTGCGGTAGAAAAAACTCTAAGGGTTTTCTCGCAATTAAAAGTTTTTTACTTCAGCTAGTTTCTTGTTAACTGAAATAGGTCAAGGGTACTTGCGCCTTTTATCGCGGCCCATGTATTTGCATCATCAAGAGGTAATACATCAGGATGGAGATATTTATTGTAAGCCTCTCTAAGTGTTAATGTTGGGTCAATGATGTTATCTTCCTGTAGCAAGAGTAGTGTCTGTACCAGTTTGTCCTGTATGTCTGTAACAAGCACGTCCATTTTCACCGCACCCGCCCATTCCGCATCATGCAGGTCGAGTTGTGTCACAACTTCACCACTAGGTGTTCTCATATAAGCTGTAAACTCAAAAGGGTCTTCATTATTGAATAATACTCCTGAAGCATGGCGGCCGCGCCTTGATATACACCCTTCAATACCGAGCATAATATCTAATAAACCAGGGTATTCATCAACTACATTCTTAAATGCGGCGACCGGTTTTCTATCCTTATCCGGATTGCCATAATAAACATCACTGATACTCCACACAAATCCTCTTTCTGTTGGAATTAAAGAAGAAGCATATTGAGCAATATCCACATCAATTCCGTGAGGATATTCTTCTGAACGATAACCTCTAAAACTTGTACTTACCGCACTCTTAGAAGATTCAGTTCCAAAAGTACATACATATGTTGCTCCTAATTCTTTTCTAAATTGAGGATTCTTAACATAGTCTGCAAATTTTTTACCTCTATCTTCTCTTATCTTACTAAGAATAAGACCTACCTTACTAGAACATACATCAATATCAATATCTCCAAGTCCATCGGTATCTCTATTCATATACCTAAAGAAAGGCATTTTCCACTCAATAGGGTCAAGACTGGTTATCTGCAATAGATAATGGTTAAGCGCTGAACAAGCCGAGCCTCTTCCTGCGCCAACCGAGCTGCCGCATTCCCACATCATATTAATATAATGTGCTAAACAAACTGGATAAGCGAACATATTGGTTCCTAGCTTATTTCCTACTATTGTTTTTACATCAGCTTCTTCTTCCAGTTCATCAAGGTATATCTTATTATACTTATCAATTTCTTTTAGCCTATTGATACAAGTATTTATCCAGTATCTATCAATCTTATCAGAAGAACTATACATTCTTGTTAGATTAGGATATTCTTTAACCTCTTGCGGCGGTTCAATAATTGGTAAGTCTGGAACCTCAACATTAGGAACCTTTTGCGGATGAGCAAGAGAATACATTTGAATCTTATCATAAACTTCCATTGAATTTTCAAACATTTTCTCTACAAAAAGTTTATCAAAACCGCTTGCCGCAAACTTTTCAATCATTTCTTCATCAGAATGCAAATAGGCATCTTGATAAAAAGCATCTACTTCTCTTTCCTTATCTTCACTGTTCAAAAAAGACTTATGGACATATCTATCTTCAGGTCTTAAATAATGAGTATCAGAAGATGGAATCATTTTTAATTCAAAACAATTAGCAATAGAAAGCAATCTCTGATTAACAATGATTTGTTCTCTTGATATTCCAGGCTGCACTTCGATATAAAAATTATCTCCAAAGACCTTTTTACACCACAAAATAAAATTTACAATGTTGTTGTGAGCCTTTTCCGCACCTTCTTTATCTCCTGTCTTTTCTGCGGCGGTCAGGTCTAAGATGTTTTTACCGAGGCATCCTCCTATACATGCGCTCGATGCTATTAGATGACCAGGCGCCTGCCGCACAATTTCTTCAAGGTCTGACATGAGTGTATCTACTCTTGTTAAACCTCTTGCCATATATGAATTTAACCAAGCTATTGTTGATATTTCTTTTAGCTGCCTATATCCAATTTTATCAATAGCAGTTAAGATAAAGTGATAATGAACATCACTAGGTCTTTCACTGACTAAGTAAATTTCATCCCCCAATCCAATCTTAAAGTCTGGATGCTTTTCCTTAATCTCTTGATAATACTGATTTGCTTTAACATGAGAAGAAAGGCACTCATGCTCAGTGATGGAAATTCCTGCTAATCCTATGATCCTTGTTGTGGAAGCGGCGCAACATTAAGAGCGGCAACGGAATTAAACCGAAGTTCATACGGTTTTGAGATTAACAAGGATTTTTATAAAAGAGCCAAAGAGGAAATGCTAAACCTTAATTGGATAAACGGCAAAATGAAGAACCAAATAAGCGGGCAAATGAGCATTGATGATTTAATGAGTGATAAGGCAGTTTAAGAGAAGGGATGAATAATATGCAAAAGAAACTAAAAGAGATTAAGCCCGGTGAAGTATTTAACTTCGGAGGGTATGAGTGGATAAAGCTGGAAGAAGAGGGGCTTTGCTTGATGAAAGACATTCTAAAAGAAAGAGACTTTGACGAAGAGAGCAACGATTGGAGAAAGTCGGGTCTTAGGGAATATCTTAATAATGATTTTTATAAAGCCTTAATAAAAAACGGGGCAGATGAAAAA
>ENA-OWLX01000030-OWLX01000030.1-metagenome-genome-assembly--contig:-NODE-30-length-42482-cov-15.350414_pt1 | contig 42482 bp, 51 predicted proteins | sample MGYA00245351_ERZ651106 | MGnify/ENA primary metagenome ERZ651106 (study PRJEB26857, sample SAMEA4031768) | metagenome | biome: human; feature: oral; material: saliva | place: Philippines | collected 2014... | reverse complement strand
TTACAATGAATACTTTAATACGTTCTCAGAGAAATGTAAAATGCCGACGTCAGGGATAGTTTTTGGGCCCGTCTTTTGTGAGATTTTATGCACTAAACGCAAGCAAAAATCTTAGAGAGCTCAGAGCTTCGTCTACGTCCGTCTCCGCTCTCACAATAGAATATACCCGCATAAGCATAAAAAAGATCTAGCTCCCTCTCTGGGAGCTAGATCTATAGTTTTACTTACCGGCCACCAAGGCGGAGGAAGAAATCAACGAGGCCGTGGTCCTCGCCCAGTTCCCCGATGCCCGGAATGTTCAGACCAATGTAGTCATGGTTGAAGATCATGGAGAAAATCTGGTTTACGAGCTCAAACATTTTGAGTCCTTTCAATATTGTTTTGATGTATCCGCACCTTGCGGCTTACAATGAATACTTTAACAAGTTCTCAGAGAAATGTAAAATGCTGACGTCAGGGATAGTTTTTGGGCCCATGGGCAGGGAGTAAAACAAGCGCCTGACCTTCTTTGAAAATAATTATCATTAAAGATAATCTTTCTCTCGAAGACCAGACGCTTTCAGCCGTACAAATATATTAGGCTGCGGTATCCGTATGCTCAGACGAGCTCTGAGGCTGTGAGAAAACTGCCTTAACCGTGTTGAAAAGGAATTTCTCGAACATTGTCATCTTGTCGATGTGAGTATCATCACAGTAGAATATATCTGCAGCGAAAGCCCGAGACGAGAGCCCGTAGAGCTTAGGCTGCGGATTCGCTTCCTCGTTGAACTTGGAGACGCATTCCTGCATCATCTTCGCGTGACGCTCGTAGATATGAAGCGAGTCAGCGTGATGCGTGTACGTCCCGTTCTCTATCCCAAGCTCTTCCGCGATCGTCATCTGAAGTAAGCAGAACTGGATAACGTCGTACGGGAATCCCCACACAAGATCATTGCTTCGCATGTGTGTCGTCATATTAAGTTTCCCTTTACGAATGCGGAAACTCATTGCGATCGTGCAAGGAACGTCTTTCGACTTCTCGAAGAGATCACGATAAGGATCTCGCAGAGTAATCACAGCCTGTCGTGTCTCTGGATCATTTTTTAGCAGCTCGACGATTTTATCTATTTGAGCTCCTGCCCGGATGCCGTATGCACCTTTGAAGATCCCTCCGTCGAGGAATGCTTTCATGTTAGGCGCGATTTCGCACATACGCACAGGATCACTAAAAGCCCCAATGAGCTGCATCGCTTCGGCCACACCAATCACATGCTTCATGCTTTTGCGAAGACCGTAAGTCCAACAAAAATGAGGAGAAGAGAATTCAAAAGTAACGTCTTCAAGTTCTTTTGTTTTCATCCCACGAACGGTTACTTCACTTCCGTGAAACTTGATCATATGATACGCGTCAACAATTGCTTGAGCTGCTGTATCAACTTTGATTAATGTAGCCATTTATTTTCCTAACTAATAGTTTCTCATTAGAAAACACTGGGAAGTACTCATGCATCCCTGTGTAGTTATTGTTCACAAGATTATATGAAGTTTTCCCTACCGAAATAACTCCAATGTTTTTCCTGTGAGATAGTTTTTGGATTAAACCATCAATGCGTTCACCAATTGTTGTCGAAACAAAACCGTATCGCAGTGGAACATTATCTTCGCCTAGGCGCCCAAGCGTTCGTGTTGCGAGGCTGTCATTTGTGGGTATGAACGGAATTGGCGTGTTTAAGCGGTAATCCTCGAATACGACAAGAACATCAATATCGGGACCGCCAAGATATTCTTTTTGATATTCCCTCAAGAAGAATGCATCTTCACTTTTCACATATGAAGCGAGATTAATATCTTCAACTAAACTCTCTGTGAAACGTGTTTCACTAATGTTAAACCACGAATCGTTTTTGTCATCGAAATCTTCATACCACGCATTGATGTACGGTATCACTGAATGATCAATGAGATATTCGTTTCGCTTCAAAACGCGTTTCGAAATTTCCTTGATACCCGGAGTCATTAAAATCTTTAATGCTCCCTGTGATTCCAAGAACAATTCAATATGAGTAAAAATTGAAGAATTTATTTTACTCTTTTTCCGAAGATACGGCCCATAAATCAATTCTCCCAAATGCCATCGATCACATAAGAGAATTTGATCAGGATTGCTTATATCATATTCATTCAATAAGCGGTATTCGTATTCGTAAATGGGGCTTTGGAGTAATGGCCCTGAGTTGAGAATCTTCGTTGAGTTAAGCGTCTCAACTAAAGTAGATTTTCCAGAGCAATCAACTCCTTCTACAATGATAAGGCTCATTATGAAGTTAACTCCACCAATCGCGCGAATGTAGCATCAACGTGTTGCACATTCCGCCTATTCAATGCTAGTGGGTTTTTCCTATCTCTGTTGTTTAGCATTTCATACGCGGTAATGAAAATCTCCCGTTGGCTTCCTGGAATCTTTTCATCATTTCCCATTCGCATTAATGAATTGATCCAATAGCGATACAAGAAATCGTATGGGTTTCTTGGTTTCTTTGACCCCGCAGGATAAAGAGGACGCACTACTTCAAATACATATTTGTAATGATCCTCGGTCGGAAACTCAGGGACGTAGTCAGACGGGCTCCAATATTTGATCACAGTTTCACATCCATATTAATCACATCTGCGATGTCGAATTTGGTCGACAATTGCTTGATAATTTCAAATGCTAGACCACTCTGGTACTTATTTATTTTAAGTCCATGATACGCAAGTGATTGCAAATCCGAGTACTGCAAAACGGTGTATTTATCAAGCTCTAGAGCAACCCTGCCCGTCCCGTCGGGTTCATATGAAACATCTTTTTCATATCCCTCTGGAATATCATTTACATCAACAATTCGATGCATATAGTGAGACTTTGTCTTCTTTACATTTGTGTATGCAACCGAGCATCCGACTGTTTCCAAAATGAAGTTTTTGTCCTTCACCTTGTACACTCGAATCTCTGTCCAACGCAGCTTGTGAGGTTTCTCGCTGCTCGCTTCTGCGAGCAATTCTCCCTCAAATTCAATGCTTCGTCCGTAAGAATCTTTTAAACAATACTTCATATTTTATTCCTCATTTCCGTAAATAACCTAATTTGATTTTATTACAAGCGGCTAGGCTTTGTAAACTGTTTCGCAGTGAAGACATCACTGGGATGCCGCTCGGTTGTAAATTCTCCCGTGAAGTCAAAACGCCCAGAAGTAAAATCTCCTCTTTTAGCAATTATGTTTTCTCCCACGTCATTTCTAAAGCGGCCAAATCCTACTGGGTTAACCGCGAAATAAACTTCTTTCCCTTCTTCATTATCCCAGTATGGGCCTGCGCTTTCGATGGGCAGGGTCGACGGATCAATGCTACTTTCCAAAGAAAACATCTCGTCTTCATTTAAGAAAACTGTTTTGCGCATTTTCTTTCCAGGCATTTCAAGATTATCCCCGCTTAGCACAATCCGTACCCAGCTCGCCTCGGGATGCTGATACGTGCTCGTCACGGTGTAGAGCCCGTTCGTACAGCGGTATAGCATTCCAGTGCTCAGATGCACTACTGGACTATCCAGTGTAGCATACTTTGATGTACCGTCCACTGCTACTGAGCATTTAACTACACCGGTTTTGGGCAGGGGTATGTTTCCCGCGTTATGTCGCGCGTAGACATTAACCCCCGTACGCGTTACCCTTGCGTCTTCGCCCAGCCCTAACGCTACATTCCTCAGCGGTTCGCCCTCCTGAAGCTTCTCAACGTCCGCAAAATTCCTTACATACTTCCGCATCCCCACCTGTTACCTCTTTTCTCTTTCTCGCTCGCGCGCTTTACATTATACATTTTACATTTTACTGTTTTACACTGAATATGTAAAATTTAACTTTTTTCTAGAAGTTTCCCCACGTCATCTCGCGTGTTGGTGATAACCCGCCTGGTGACCTGTACTCTGTGATGTGTGCGTCATTACCCGAGATGCGTAACTCGCCCGGGTATACCCGCTCTCGCGTTAACCCCTATACGCGTTACGTACGTACGCGTTATGACGGGTACGTTACGCGTCGTACGGGTTATGTACTCGCGTGATCACGCTCGCGTTATGACGCTCGGGTCATGCCCCGCGTTCGTCATTACCCGTACGTATACGAGAAGAGTTTATATAAACGCGTTTAGTGTAAAAGTGTAAAATGTAAAAGTGTAAAAGCTATCCTCAATTCCCCGCCCGCTCGAGAATTAAAACCATGGACTACAACATCAAATCCCCCTTTGCCCGTGTCGCAGAGTTCTCCGCTCGCCCGTCAACACGAACCCATTCCTTGCCCGTCATTGCGCAGCAGCACCCTCTCTCGGATAATCCTCATTTCAACGCGATGCATAATGACAACTTGAGCACGAAACTTTGATTGGCTATTTACAAAGCATACGGGGGATGATAAATTTGAATTTGTTGGAAAGTAACAAAACCAATCGTAAATAGCCTTTTTCAAAACTTTCCAACCCATTAATCTCACAATGAGATTTAAGTTGTTGACCCGCGCGTATATACGCGTTACGCCAGCACCATTCAACATTTTCATTTTATTCTCAAGGAATTTCTTTTATGAACAGCTTTCTCCATGAGCACGCGAATGTAAATTCTCTTTGCATTGTTCTTTTCATTATTTCTTATCTTGCGGCTTTCACGGGAAGTATTCACGCGAAAAGTGCGCGGCTTTTCTTTATTAATATGTTCTTAGTAGTTTTCTCAGGAATATCTTTAGGATACTTGTTGATGGTTGCTTAGCCCGTCTCAAAGCCTTTAGAAGCTTTCTCAACAGCACGGTGTATATTTTGTCACGAAAGATTATCCACAATGTCTGGTAAGCCGCAGGAGCCGACAGATGATCCCGAGACCTACCTCGCACGTCATTACCGTCGCAATCACGAGAGAATTGTTCCGGGTTCGAGGCGAGCGATTGCTTTAAGAGCAACGCAACCAAACCCAACACACTTTAAGACGAAATTGGATGTGAAAGAATTGGCAAAATATATCTTCGTTAAAGGCAAAAGAATTGACGCGGATTCTCGTTGGGCGATGCTTATTGATGGGAGATTAACTCCTGACGACATCACTGATGAGGAATTGATCCGTGGTGAAATGATGTCAAAGAAAGGCACGTTCACAGGTAAACGTCCGCCTTGGGTTCCTCGCCAATTCGTTGAAGCGATGCAACGAGAGTCGGTTAAACGCGCCCAAGAGAAATGGACGAACAACCTTCTCCTTGCCCAAGAGGAACTCATTAAGATCGGAATGAATGCCGAAATAGAAGCGCCCACTCGGTTAAAAGCATTAACATATATCATTGAGCGCTCAAGCGGTAAAATTCCGGATAAAATTGAAATGACGGCGGAAGTAAAGCCGTATGAAGAATTACTTCAAGGCGCTACTCTTGAACGAGATATTCTTGAAGCAGAAGTTCTTGAAGATAACGAGCAAATAGAAGAAGGTGATTCAAGTGGGTGGCCCCAAGCCATTGAAGAATAAGCAGGTTCTCGGTAAACCGGGCAAAGCGCTTCGTCTTGAAGGCGGTTATGTAAGCGCGATGGATAAAGAGATTTATCAAGAACTTCGTGCATCTTACCGAAGCGAGCGAGAGATTACTTCTCAAACTCAGGTCGGTAAATACGCGCCTAAAGGTAAAAGCGTTTAGTTCATAAATGCAAATCAATTGAAGTTAAAGAGGCGCGCAATGCGCTTCTTTTTCTTTTTAAATGAAACACGAATAGAAACATAATGCAATGACAACACAAAACACGATAAAGCAATCAGACATTTTCCGTAAAGTGGGTTTCACGCCGCACAAGGGTCAAATTGATATTCTCGCAAGCGATGCACGCTTTAAAGTAGTAGCAGCCGGGCGACGCTTTGGGAAGAGCGCTTTGGGTGGTCACGACTTAACGTGCCAAGCTCTTCTTTCATATACTAAGCGAAATGAAATGAAAGAACGCGGTAAGAGAATGGAATACTGGATTGTGGGGCCCGAGTATTCCGATGCGGAAAAAGAGTTTCGTGTTTTGTGGAACGATCTTGTGAAACTTCAAGTTCCATTCGATAAAAACGGAACTCACAATAAGCCGCTTTCCGGGTTTATGCATATCTCTTTGTGGGATGGTATTTTCCAAGTTCACGCTAAATCTGCTAAACACCCAGAGACTTTGGTCGGTGAAGGTTTGCACGGTGTGATTCTTGCTGAAGCTGCGAAACTCAAAGAAAGAGTTTGGACAAAGTTTATCCGCCCAACTCTTAACGACTTTAATGGCTGGGCTCAACTCACGTCGACGCCTGAAGGTAAGAATTGGTTTTATGACGTGTGGCGTCAAGGTCAAGACCCACTACAAACTCAATGGGCAAGTTGGCGACGTCCTGCGTGGATGAACCCTCACGTATATCGAAAAGGAGGCTCAGATGAAGCCATAAAGCAGCTATTTGAGATGCAGCAAGGCAACCTATCAGGATTCACTGACGCGGATGTTGAGCGGCTTGGTGTTGACATCGAAATCGGCCAATTGATGCGAGATTTGACACCACCAATGTTTAAGCAGGAAATCGCGGCTGACTTCACGGAATATGTGGGACGAGTGTTCCAGGATTTCGATGAAGAGATTCACGTTAAGAATCTTGACTTCAACCCTGATTGGGAAACGTACGCAGGTGTTGACTACGGCTTCACAAACCCAAGCGTGTGGCTTCTCATTCAGGTTTCACCATTTGGTGATGTGCATGTTCTTGATGAGGTTTATGAGCGTGGGTTGTCACCGCTTGAGTTTGCGCAGGAAATTAAACGACGCAACCTTTGCCCATCTTCTCTTTTGGCTTTTTATCCTGACCCTGCCTCACCAGGAGATACTCGCATTATCGAGAATGAGTTGCGTGTTCGTTCGCGAGGCGGAACAGGCGGCGAATTGAAATGGCGTCTTGAAGCAATTCGCAAACATTTGGAAGTACAGAATAAGCATTTGCCTGAAGGACACATTGATCGCAAACCTAAATTGCTCATTAATAGGAAATGTGTTAATGTTATTAGAGAGTTCAATGATTATAGATACCCGGATAAGCAAGACAGAGTCGATATGAATTCTCCTGAATTGCCAATGAAGAAAGACGACCACACACCTGAAGCATTAGGCCGTTTCTTCGCAGGACATTTCAAGAGAAGGACAATTGGCATTCGAGCTTCACGCACGACGATGGCGGAGTTTAACTAATGAAAATCTTTCAGAATCTTTATGACAAGTTCACACCTTACACGAGTGCAAAACCTTTCACAGCTAACCTTCCGACATGGGTAACACCTCAAGACCAAGAACGCATTAACGCTTACGAGGTTTACGAAAAGATTTACCGTAATGTCCCTAACACATTTAGTTTGGTGATGCGCGGTACAAACAATCGGCCTGTCACATTACCAACTGCTAAGACCCTCGTGGAAGCTATTAACCGTTTCTATGCGGTGAATTGGTCGTTCGGCATTGATGAGAACTTCGGAAATGAATCAACAAATAGTGAATTGCGTTCGCAGCTAAATGCTTTGTTCACTCGTGAGGATTTCTACACGACTCTTCAAGCAACTAAGCGATGGTCTCTCATTCGCGGTGATGGTCTTCTTCACATTGTTGCAGATGATACTAAGCCTGAAGGTACTCGCATCTCTATTTATGGTGTTGATCCTTCAACATACTTCCCAATCACGGACATGAACGACACTTCGAGAATTGTCGGTTGTCACTTGCTCACGCAAATGAAAGCGGATGACGGCACCACAATTCTTCGACGACATACATATCGTAAAGAAGAAGAAGGTATTTTCACACAAGTGAAATACTTTGAGATGAGCGGTTGGGATGACCGATGGGGAAGCAGCCAGGAAATTAAAGAAGTAAGCCCTCCCGCTCAAATGCGAGATGGCCAAGAAGAATTGCACCAAGGTTTCTATCTTCCCAAAGAAATTACGACAATTCCTGTTTATCACATTAAGAATAACCCTGAAATCGAAAATGATTTTGGTGTTAGTGAAATGGCCGGGTTTGAGTCAGTGTTCATGGCAATTAACCAGGTCGCAAGTGATATGGAATTGTCACTCTCGCTTGATGGTGCTGGTCTTTATGTCACAACGTCAGGTTCTCCTGTTGACCCAACGACGGGTGACCCAATTCCTTGGCGGCTTGGTCCCGGTGGCGTCGTTGAGATTGAGCCTGACACTGACTTTAAGCGAGTAAGTGGTGTCGGTAAAGACATGGCAGGAATTGAGTACATCAACAAGATCAAGCAAGAAGTTCTCGAAGCGGCTGGTGTGCCGGAAGTTGCTATCGGTAGTTCCCGTACACGCGCGGTAGAATCAGGCACCTCGATCGCATTACGTATGCATCCCATTCTCTCAAAGTGCGCAGAGAAAGAAATCGCATTCATTGGAGTTCTTGACCACTTCCTGTACGATCTTTGCACGATGTGGCTTCCTCAATATGAAGGAACATCAAGCGAGTGTCGTGTGTACAGTGTTATTGGTAACCCACTACCTATCTCACGCGAAGAATCAATTAATGAGATGAAGCTGCTTCTTGATGCAGGCGTTATTGACACAGAACTATTCCGTGAGAAACTAACTGAGTACGGTTACGTGTTTGACAGTGCAATTAAGCAACGCATTCTTCAAGAAAAAGCTCAAATTGCTGAAGCCGAATCAGCAGGTGATTCATTCCAACAAAATGTCGATTCACTTCTGACGGGTAGCGAAGATGTCTAAAATCACCCCTGCCCAACGCAAGTTTCTTCTCGCTGAACGTCAAGTCGAGTTAGAGATCATTGATGTTCTTCACGATCTTTACAAAGAGACTCAAAAAGAGGTGCGACAATACGCTTCTTCAAAGAAAGTGAAAGCACTCGAAGCAAAGCGTGATCTTCTTCGAACACAAAGAAGTATTAACGAACAGCTTAAAAAGTATTATGAAGAAGTCGGAGACAAAGTCGGGCAGGGTGTTGTTGATTCCGCGATTCGTGGTATCGACATGTCATACGATTATACTGCCAAACGTCTACGAAATCATGGAGATAAAGCAGCCTTAGAGCTTCGCAGACGTGCTGTAGTTGAAGACACGTTGAACAATATTGACGTCGTAATTCAACGCGTCAAGAGCCCAACCACGAAGACATTTAGTGAGACGGTTTGGGGCACTCGTGATTTGACACAGGAAATGCTTAATAGGAAAATCAACCTCGCGCTTCTCAAAAATAAAGATGTTGAAACTCTTGCAAAAGAAATTGAAGTCTTTGTAAATCCTAATGTAAAAGGTGGCGTGAAATACGCTTCTCTCCGTCTTGCACGAACCGAGATGGGAAATGCGTATCACCGAGCAACGATTTACGCGGGATTCACAGACCCAAACATTATTGGGTTTAAATGGAAATTGTCCCCTGCCCACCCGAAAGTTGACATCTGTGATAAGTATGCGAAAGAACCGTTTTACACGCCGATTACTGTTCCTAATAAGCCTCATCCTAACTGTCTTTGTTGGATTGAACCTATTTATAAAGGTGGACCGTCATTTGCAGGATTCAGAGAAAGAGCGACAGATGAAATTGAGGATGCAACTCAAGAACTAAGTAGTCTAAAAGAAATTGCATACAAGAAACTTCGATAATATAATCAAAATGTAAGCTCCGCTCATGATGCGCGGGTCATACAGAAGGGTTAAGAAAATGGATGATAGTAATCTTGAAAACGCTCAGGATCAGGTGAATGAGACTGAGAACGTTGAAGTAACTGAAGAGCAGAGTGACTCCGAGAAGACTAATCATGACGACAATGATTATGCTTCTCAGATCGCTGAGCTTCAGAAGCGTTTGAGTGCAGCAGACCGAGCTCGTGTTTCTGCTGAAAATAAACTCAAAGAAATTGATCGCGAGAAACTTGATGAAAATGAGCGAATTCGACTTGAGCGAGATGAAGCTCTTGCACAGGTCAATTCTCTGCAGGAAGCCGTAACACAGCGAGCAATTGAGAACGCTTTCTTGGTGAATACTAACTTCCGATTCCATAACCCAGCAACCGCTTTGCGGCTTTTGGATCGAAGTGCAATTTCAATCAATGAAGATGGAACTGTCAAGGGAATGGACGAAGCAATCGCAGCTCTTGCGAAAAGCGATCCTTACCTAATTAAGACAGAAGAAGTAAAGAAAACTGGCACTACTGCTCCAAAGACGCAAGGTGTTAAAGTTGAAAACGCAGCCCGCGCTGCACTTGAGAAGAAGTATCCTTCACTTCGACGCTAGGAGATAATAATGGCTCATTTTGATAAATATGATCCGTATTCTGGCGGCTTCCGTGGTCCTCTTTCTTTCAAAATTGAAAAGGCAGACGTTGGGAAGCCCATTGCAGTTGGTGTAAATGCCAACGGCCAGATCGTTAAGGGTAATGGCAATGCAAATATGCTTGGTGTTGTAATTGGCCATAGCCCGAAGAACATTGGTGATATCATCGATGTTATGACCCATGGTGAAATTGTTGAGATGACCGGTGTAACTGCTGGTACTCGTCTTTACGGTTTCGATGATGGTTCCATTAACGCAACCAAGACAGGCACTCCGCTCGGTTTCACCATCGAAAAAGAACGTTTTGTTGTCCGCGTTGGACAGAAGTAATAGGGAGTAAAAATGGCTAAAGGTTATTCTACCCTTGGTGACGTCCTAACTAAAACAGCGGACGGCCGAGACCTCAACGAAATCTGGAATGAGTTCCAGAGCGTTATTAATATTCACAATGAGCGTCGCAACAAGATTGTTGACCTGCTCACGTACCCTGTACAGAATCCGATCGAGGATGTTGTCCAGGCGAACACGGATGACTTCGAGCTCGCCTCCGAGTTCGGTGTTCCGAAGTCGATTCGCGCTGGTGCAAACGTATTCCAGATGGGCTTCTCGTTCGACTGGTACGATGTTGCTACGCGATTTACTTGGCAGTATCTGTCCGAGGCTTCTGCGGCCCAGGTAGAGGCTGTTCATGCATCTGTTCTTGAAGCAGACAACCGTAAACTCTTCAACGAGGTTATGAAGACTGCCTTCAACAACAAGAACCGCGAAGCAAGCATCAAGAACCGTAACTACACTGTGTACGCAATGTACAATGGCGACGGTACTGTTCCTCCGCCGGTTGGCCCGAACAAGTTCGATGGTACTTACACGCACTACCTCGTTTCTGGTGCAGATACCATTGACTCCGGTGACATCGAAGATATCATCGATCGCTTCAAGAAACTTGGTCTTGGTTCTAACACTGGCACCCAGACTGTGATTCTCGCGAACTCTCGTGAAGTGAATGCAATTCGCCGTTTCCGTGCAAACGCTGTGAATGCAAATAACTCCACTGCGCTTTATGACTTCATTCCTGGTCCCAGCGCCCCTGCCCAGTTGCTCACAACTCCCGCAGGTCTTCTTGGCACCCAGCCTCCGAACGAGTTCGCAGGTCTTCCTGTAGCAGGTTCTTACGGTGGTGCAATCATCATCGAAGAGGATTACATTCCTGCAGGCTACCTGTTCGCATTCGTGACCGGTGGCGCTTCCGCAATTAACAACCCGATTGGTCTTCGTGAGCATCAGAATGCTGAGCTCCGCGGCCTCAAACTAATGGCAGGTGATCGCAGTGCAGATTATCCCCTTATTAATTCAAATTATATTCACGGTTTTGGTACCGGTGTTCGTCACCGCGGTAACGGTATTGCAATGAAAATTGCAGCCACAGGCGCTTATACTCCTCCGGAGGTGTACTCCTAATGAGCCGTCAAGTTGATTTGAAGAAACCAACTCCTGAAGATATTGCTTGGCTTGAGGCTAACGGCCGAAGCGAAGAACTTCAGATTGCTCGCGATTATGCAGCTACCGCTGCTAAGATTGCAAAGGCGAAAGCCAAGGCTGAAGCTAAAGCCGAAGCCGCTGCTGAAGCTGAAGCTGAACCCGAAGCAGAAGCTAAGTAGTAAATAAAAATAAGACAGTCTAGGTTATACCTAGGCTGTTTTATTATGTATATATGGGAAAAATAGTTATGCCCCTGCATGTAGGGGAATATAGGCCAGGTTCAGGATATCGAACACCGGAACGTCCGGGACATCGCGGAATCGACTTCGAAGCAAACTTTGACACTCCCATTTACGCAATGGCAGATGGCTGGGTTTGTCACGTCGGAAAGAATGATGACCCACAAGGATACGGTTCATGGATTGTAATTGATCACCAGGAAACTCTTGGTGTTGATACCGTTTACGGGCACATGCCGCCTCACACATTCACTGTTGAATATGGGCAGCGTGTTAAAGCCGGAGATATGATTGCTCTCGTTGGTAGTGAGGGTGGTTCTTCAGGACCTCATCTCCATTTTGAAGTGTTTGGTCGTCCTGGCCGTTTTGGCGGACAAGACATGAACCCGCTTAAATATCTTGCAGACAATGGTGCTGTCGATCCTGTAGACAATAAGCCCGTTGATGCATACACCGCAACTTATAAAGTAGTTGCAAGCGAGCCTAATGATCAGGTACGGACAATCTTTGGTCTTGATGTTTCAAACCACCAAAACCCAATTTCCCTGAAGCGAGCTAAAGCAGAGGGAATGGAATATGTTTTCATCAAAGCCACTGAGGGTACTTGGAAAGATCCTGTGTTTCATAGCCATCTACAGGATGCTAAAGAAGCTGGTCTTTTGGTTTGTGCATACCACTACGTATGGGATACAGGAAGCTCTATCGAGGATCAGGCGAACACAATCGCTGAACACGTGAATGATACTCGCATCCCAATTGCACTTGACATTGAAGAGAACTCAGGCTATAAGTTCGAGTTCTTCAATGAATTGCGCGAAGCAATTGAACGTCGAGGTTACCGAGTTCCGATCGTCTACACAGGCAAATGGTATTGGTCTCGTATCCCTGGATGGGACACAAATCCACTCCCTGCCCAACATCTTTGGCTAAGCTATTACGGTAAGAACCCAACAGGAAATTACCGTAGCATTTATCCTGGAGATGATTCCGCAGGATGGACATACATGGCTCCGCACCAAACCAAGTTCTTGCAGTATGGTGAACACGGTGTTGTGGCTGGCTATCTTCAAGGTGTCGACGTCAATGCTTTTAAAGGTTCTTATAATGAACTTAAAGCGATTTTCACTGGAGAAGATTTAGCACCGCATGAGGAGGCTAAAGTGGAAGAATCAAAGTACATTGTCACGAAGATGCAAGATGTTACAGGACCCGAATATACAGGTAAGTATGATATTGTGTCTACGGACTTAGGCGTAATGACAAAGATGGGCAATCGTATGATTCTGTCTGTCTTTGGTGATTCATTCCGTGGGCAGGGTGTAGGCTCAGGCGAATGGCTTTCGCCTATCGGATTGATTGGCAATACAGACAATGATCGCGTTGTATGGTCTAGGGCTGCCGGAAGTGATCCAGAACGTGTCAACCAGCTTTTGCAATACGAACATGTGGACGGACTGACAAAGCTTCCTGGTGATGTCCTGACGATTGGTGACGTTACCTATATGCACGTCATGGTTAATCGTGGTCTCGGAAACGTAGAAGCAGTTGAGCTTTACAAAACCGAGAACTACGGAATCTCTTGGGAACTAATTCATGTGTACCCTGGTGATTTCTTGCAAAGCATGGGACAGCTATGGACAATGGAGTATGATCCCGAAGATGAATTCGTATATGTATTCACTACTAAGTTTGACCGCAGTAACCCAATTCATCTATTTAGATTCAAAATTGAGAATCCTGGTGAAATTGAAGTATGGGGATTCGACGGAGAATGGGGTTGGGGTAAGCCTCTAACCACGATCTTCGGTGGTACGAACGTTGGTGAAATGTGTTTGCGCAAAGTAGGAGACAAGTGGATGCTTGTCTACTTTGATGCAACGTTGTACAAGATTGCTATTAAGATTCTTGATCACCCAACCGCAAACGTGTACACAGCTGAAACGCATGACCTCATTTATGGTACTTCGTGGGGAATGGAAGACGATAACCATATCGCTCAGCTTTATGGTCCGTCTATCGTTCCTGGTGCAACTCTTGATGAGTTTAGTATGTTCGTTTCTCAATGGAACACTGAAGTCGGTTGGCCGTATAAGGTTATGCAGTTCAAGGTGAAGAATCGGGAGTTAGTTGAAACTCCTGAGGCTCCAAAAGAAGAGAAGGTTGAAGAAGTGGTAGAGACTTCAGAGAGCCCTGAAAACAAAGACGAAAATGATAAAATTGAAACGTCTAATAATACCGAAGTAAACAAAGAGGAAGAGCTTGAAAGCGCTTTCAAGGTATTTAAAGACAAAGTTTTGAGCATCTTTAGTTAGGAGAAGTTATGGGTGCGCATTCTTATGAAGTAGAGGACGCCAACGGCAATTTCATGCAAGCTGACTTTTGGGGAATGGTGTTTGAGAAGACCATCAAAACCTTTGCCCAGACCTTGCTTCCATTTTTCGCCGCAGGTGTTGGTTTGTTTGGGATGGATTGGGCCACTATTCTTGGTGCTGTTGGGATCACTACTCTTGGTACTTTCGTCTTGAACGTCGCAAGTAGCCAGGTAGTTCTTACCAATAACTTCTGGATTGATTCTTTCCAGCGCGCAATGAAGACATTCCTTGTTGCTCTTGCAGGTCTGTGGCTTGCATCTAACTCCATTGCAGATGTTAACTGGGTAGAGACATTCTCTATGGCTGCCACAACTGGTGTCCTGTCGCTTCTCACCTCTATTGCAAGTCGCGACAGTGGTGAAGAAAAAGACAACCCGTCGATTGTACCGGTTCTTAAGTAATCATGCGATTGACGTCTCTTGATAAAGTGGCGGTTCTCCATCCAAAAGAAGTATTTATATGCCAAATGTTTCTTGGGATAGCCGCCACTTTGAGAGGGATAGATTATTACTTAGACAAGATGGCTAAGTATTTGCCCATAGAAAATGTGTTTTCCATTAATCTATGGGCATTTCTTTTTATGTCTATAGGAATATCTATCTGCCTCTTTTGCGTTGTAGCTAAGCCTGGAGCATTGTGCATTGCACACGCAATGGCTTTCGTGCTTTACGTTGGTTTAGGTGTTAGCATGTTCATTGACGAGCTTTATGACGGCTTCCCCGGATACAGAAATTCAGTGAACTTTATTCTTGTAGTCGCGATATTTCACTATATGTTTTCTAAGTCTAACGCTCGGATAGTTAAATTAGCTGAGATTGGGCGAATTTTAAATAAATAAGAGGTTCTAGTGTCAAGTTCTATTATGCAACATCCCATTGTTGTATATGTTAGTATCTTCGTCGCTACTATTACTGTTTTGTGGAATAACCGCGAAGCCATAGGTGGTGTATTTCGTTCGATATGCCACGCAAAGAGCGATAGGATTTTGGATGATATAAAAGACAACGGGAAAATATTCGATATTAGTCGAGAAATGTATGAAGCTCGTTTAGGTGCAGCAGTTGTAGAAATGGAGGGCTTACAAAGCCTGTACAATGAAACATATAAGGAACTTACGACAACACAAAGTGAATTGTTGTCCGCGAGAGTTCTTATAGTTAAACTGCAGATGGAGCTGAACGCAGCGAAAGAGAAGCTGAAGTTCTACGAGGAGAATAAAGATGGCGTATAAATATGCTGGTCTTTGGGGGCCAGAGGATGTTCGATTTAATGACGGTCCTGCAGTAAATGTGCAGGTAGTTATTCTTAATAGCAATAATGAGTTAGCGGATCTTTTTGCAGACTACACAAAAGGCACCCCTGCCCCAAATCCCGCTTTCACAGATGCTCTCGGAAATCTTTCGTTCTATGCTGATCCAGGTGAATACACCATCGTATTGGACGATTCTATTAGGTACAAGATTATTGTGCCTGTACATCCTCTAGACGTGCCTAGCGGGATGGTCACGCAGGAAGAAGTTGATAAGCTTGTTGACAACAAGATCAAAAACTTACCAGCGATTCAAGGTTCTAAAGGTGATCCTGGAGAGCGAGGTCCACAAGGTGAACGCGGTGAACGCGGTCCTCAAGGCTTACCGGGACCTCCTGGAGAACGCGGAGAACAAGGACAACAAGGTACACCTGGTATAAAAGGTGATCAGGGAGTTAAAGGTGAAGATGGTGCTCCTGGTGAAAGAGGCGAGCGAGGGGAGCGTGGTGAACGCGGTGAAGCAGGGCCTCCCGGACCTCCAGCTAACATTGACGCCGTAAACGCTATTGTTGATGAGAAGCTAAAAACTATTGATAAAGGTATCTCTGAGACTAAAGCCAAAGAACTTATCTCTAGCGAAATTGATAAGCTACCTAAAACTCCTGGTGTAAGTAAAGAGGAAGTAACACGAGTAGCTGAAGAGCTCTTAAAAGCTAAATCATTTATCTCTGCTGATGATGCAAATAGGATAGTTGCTGAAGCAGTAGGGAAGCTCGGGCAGGGTGATAACCCGTTCCGTTGGTTTGATTTGACGAAGCGTTACTGGGTTCCCGTAACATACTGGTGGGCTGATCAAGATCAACCTAACTCTAAGTGGAACACACTTTTCGCGAATGCTGACGTCGTTGGCTTCGTTATCATCAATCCGCGTTCAGGTCCTGGAACTGAGAAGATTCAAGAGTTTGTGAATCTCACAAACAGGTGGCGCGCGCTCGGTCGTCCTAATGTTGGATATGTGCGAACGATTAAAGCAACTCGTACTAAAGAAGAAATTCTTGCAGACATCAAGAAGCACGTCGATTGGTACAAAGTCGAGGGTGTATTCCTTGATGAGATGGTGAATGGTTGGTCTACCGAAGAAGCTACAAAGATCCCATTCTATAAAGATCTTTACACTGAAATTAAGAAACTTTACGGTAAAGGTTTCCTTGTCGTTGCTAACCCAGGCACTAACACAAAGCCTGAACTTCTTGAATGTGCAGACATTCTAATGCGTTTCGAGAAATCTGCAGACAAGTACATTAATGACGCTGATGCACCTGTCAACCCTGCCCACTACGCAAGTGAAAATGCTATTCGATTCTATGACACTATCCACAATGTCACAGAGAAGAATATTGATAGTGTTCTTGAAAAAGCTGAGAAGTCGAATGTAGGAATGATTTATCTTACAGACGATACTTTCAGCGGTGTCGAAGGAAGCGAGAACGAGAACAACAATCCGTGGGATACAGTGCCTCGTGGCGTCATTCTCGATAAGCAGCTTGCGTTTGTCCGTAAAGTAAAATACGTCCCGCCAGTTAACACAGATGCATTCGCTACAAAGAAAGAAATTGAGGATTTAAAGAAGACTCCTGTCGATCCCAACATCATTTCAGATGTAGTGAATAAAGCAGTCACTGAGGTAATTCAGACAGTTGCTTATGTAGGCCCTGGTGACGTTACAACTACTCTGCAGCAGGCTCTTGATAGTGAGCGGTTCTACGCTGTTCGTCTGCGCGGAGAATGTCATACTACAAAAGCTTTGACGCTACGCAAAGCGAGTGGTAAGGAAATCGGCTGTCTTCAAGCTGGCATTCTCACCATAAATCCTGCTGTGTTCGCAGGTCCCGCAGTTCTATTTGCAGGTGGTGGAGATGCTGTTCATAAAGTAGTCTTCCGCGGTTTCAACATCGACATGAAATGCACAAAAGATTCTCGTAGCATTAACGGAATCCAGATGTCGAACGTTGAAGAATGTGAGATTGTTGAATGCTCATTGAGTAATGCTTCAGCATCCTTGCTTGTCATTCAAGGTTATGATGCAAAGAAGACAAAGCGAGTTCGTGTTCGCCAAAACCGTCTTAATGCTGCAGGACTTATCGTTCCTAAGACAGAAACATCTCCTGCAACTGGTTTCGGTATTCTTGTACAGAATAGTGCAGAAGATGTTATTCTAAATGAAAATATCATCACTAACGTTTCAGGCGGTATGGGCATTGGGCTCAACCACAATGCTAAGAATACACTTGAGGCGCCTATTCGAACACTCATCACAGGCAATAACATTACTATGACAGAATCTACCGTTGCATTCGAACCAATTGGCGCAACAAAGCCATGTCATGCTACAAGTGTCATTGGGAATATTCTTCCCGTTTCGTACGATAATGGTGTTTCTATTGGTGAATATAGTATTGTAGCCAATAATTACATTGGCGAAGCCTACAACCATGGTGTTGCGTGTTCAGGTATTGGTACAATCATTGAAGGGAACCAAATCAGCAATGTTGGCTTGGAGAATAAGAAACGTCTAGAGCCCTCTGGACGTACTCGAAGTGACTGGGCAGCAGTCGCTATTTACGATCCATCAGGCAACATTGTTCGAGGTAACCGGTACCGTAAAACTATTGCAGAATCAGAATGCGACTGGATGGTTAAGATTCACCGTGAGCCAGCTACTCCTGTCACTAAGATTGGCGGTAACGTTATCTCTGGTAACCTATATGATGAGGGTGATGTACTTCAAGGCCCAGTAAAGAACGCAAACATGAACAAAGCACGACCTGACTTTGTTTCTTAATCTTCACCATAAAGAGGTATCATGGACACTAATATAATCGCGCATATACGTTTGCTTACAGGCGCGACAGAGCTTTCTGACACGCAGATTTGGGACCTATTTCTAAAAAATAATAGGTCTACGAACCTAACTGCGGCGAATGTGTTAGATATTAAAGCAACTGAGGCTGCTTCTCTTGTAGACATTAGTGAATCAGGCTCGAGCCGCAAAATGTCAGATGTTCATAAGAATCTGTTAGCAATGTCTAAGTACTTCCGAGATTTAGCAAAGTCTGGGCAGGGGGAGGATATCACCAAACCTACGAAACGTCCTGGTCGAGTTAATTACATCGAGAGGCGATAATGTATATTCCAAGGCCTGGGGTTACTCCTCTAAATGCACCACCACGAACACCCCCTGCCCGAAAGACCGAATTAGAGATTCTTCGAAAGCAAACTAAGAAATTCATTGAAGCTAACCCAATGAACATTAGTTTGATTCCTCAAGAGTTTGAGAAGCAAACTGATGGTGGTTCAATTCGCAAGCATTTGTCACCGCGTCCTGCGCAGAAATTCCGTCTTATCCCGCAAAGTGATGGATATGAATATAAGCGTGGCACTGTCGGGCGAATGCATGAATATGAATTCATTTTGTTGGGTAATTGGGATTGTACAATGGAAGAAAATGACTTCTGGGAAAACCCAATAACAAATGAGTTTTACATCGTCGAATCTATTGTGCATTACAATGGTTATGAGCGAAAAGGTAGGGTAAATTATTATGGTGAGAACCCCAGGTCATTTCAAGATTACGCGTGATACGCTTCGTCCAAGGATTAAAAACTTCCCACAGCATGCGAATAAGACTATCGCAAATGTGTTTGAAGAACATCGTCGATTGATGCAAAATGACGCAAAGATTAACGCTCCATGGAGAGACCGCACGGGCGATGCTCGTCGCGGTCTAACCGCAACTCGGCATAAAGAAGGTAACAAACACACGCTTACTTTGTTCCACACGGTTGAGTATGGCATCTGGCTCGAAGTAAGGTTTGGTGGAAAGAATGCGATCATTGAACCGACCATTGATAAATTCTATCCTGTAGTTATTCGACAAATTGCACAGAGGTTGTTTTGATTCCTAGAGCAGCCGTTCGTGAAATAACGGCAAAAGCAGTAAAAGAAGTTATTCCCGAGAAAAGGATCTTTAGTTCTTTCGATGCAAAGAATCCTTTGGGAGGCCAACCATTCATAGTTATTAAATGGGGAAGCATTGACCCAATCTTTGGGAAACATGGCAAATTGACGTTCGAGTTGTGGATATATGATCCGCAACCTACATATGTTCGTATAGATAAATTATCGGATCTTTGCATTAAAGAGTTTATGAAAACCGAGCAGTACGTGGGCAAGGATAAAGTACGCTTACCTATTGCTCTCTATAATGGCTCATCCGATGACTTATTTGATGATGTGTTCGAATGCACTCTTAAAAGAATATCATTTCTAATTCCAAACAGTTAAAATTGAATCAAACAGATAGGTGGTGATTAATATGAAGAAAACTGTTGAATATGTTGGTACGGCAGATGTCCGAATCATCTCGAGCGAAGACTTCGCAAGTATTGACATTAAGCACGATGGCGTCATTTTTGACAACGCCCTGAACGGTCGAGTGCAAGAAATTGAGGGTGACACTCGTCTCTTCAATTACTTTGAAAACGTCGACAATGACTTTAAGATTGTTGACCCGACTAAGGATAAGACGGAGAAGCCCGAAGATGGAGCCGAGTCTTAATCTTAGATGTAAGAATAAACTTCACGGAATTATTGTTGACAGTAACGTGATTGAGATTTTGTGTAAATCGCAATTATGTAAACACGATAAAGATGAAGTTGTTTTGCATCGATTCAACACAGAAGATGGCTCATTGATTGAGACATTAAGATATCGTAAACCTAAGAGAGGGTGAAAAATGGCTATTGCAGAAACAGCGCTACCTTATGGTATCCGCGATATTAAGATCAAGAAATTCTCGGATCCTGCAGGTACCCAGTTGAGCAATGATCCGTCGATCGACCTGCCTAACGCTCGGAAGCTTTCTTTCTCTGAAGAGGAAGATTATGAAGAGCTTCGTGGCGACGACCGTGTTGTTGCAACTCACGGTAAAGGTGCAAAAGTGAAGTTCGACTTCGAGTCCGGTGGTATTCCGCTTGAGGCTTTGGCTGCACTTAACGGCGGTAAAGTCGTAAAGTCGGGTGTTGCTGGTAGTGAGAAGAAGACTTACACCAAGAATACCTCTGATGCTCGTCCGTATTTCCAAATCACAGGTCGTGCTATTTCTGACTCCGGCGGTGACGTGCATTGTGTTCTCTACCGATGCAAGTTGGATGAGAAAATTGAGGGTGAATTCTCCGATGGTGAATTCTTCCTGATGAAGGGTGGCGGCTCTGCTCTACCTCTTCTCAAAGACGAAGGTCAAGATAAGCTCTATGAGTTTATCCACAACGAAGCGCTTACACCGCTAACCTAAAATTAATCTAGAACGGAGCACTAGGATGTCAGATTCTAATTACGCAGACAAATACGCACCAACCACTTGGGGCTCTTCTAACGGGTCCTCTGGCTACGAAGAAATTACTGTACCTTCAGGTCAGTTGGTTTTGGTTCAAAAACTAAACATTCAGGTTCTCATTAAGTCAGGCTTACTGCAGAACTTTGATTCACTCTCGGCTACTGTTGCTAATAAGCATCTCGGTGCTACAAACAACGATGTAGAGGATTCTATTTACGAAATCCTTAAGGATCCTAAGAAAGCTGAGAGTCTTTTCTACACGATTGATCGCATCACGTGTATGACAGTTGTCCAGCCTGAAATCACCATGGCTCCGAATGATTACACTCTTCGCGAGCAGGGTAAGATTTACACCGACACTATTGATCTAGACGACAAGCTCTTCATCTTCAACTACGCTCTATCTGGAACCAAGCAAGCGAATTCTTTTCGTGACGGATCCGGAGCTGGTGTGGGAAGCGTGGCAAATGGCGAAAGTCTACCACACCCTGCCCAGTTTAATATTTAACATTGAAGATCCACTTACTGCGTACTACTTCAATAGAGCAGTTTTCATCTTTGGTTCAAATGTAGAAACAGAGATGCAAAACGCCGAAATGCTGGCCAAATCCGATCAAGCCAGGATTGCGGCTAGAAAGAAAGTATTACGTCGCTTCTTGGGCGATTATACTAGCGAAAGTACAGATACTTCTCAGTTTAGGGACCCAATGAAGGACCTTAAGAAGAAAGGTATCTAATGGCTCTCGGGTCTACTGGTAACTCATCTGGTTTTAGTGGGCCCGGGAGGTATTCTTTGGGCCGAGTTGAAGGTGAAATCTCTGTTACATTCAGGGATGAAGGGTGGGAAAAGGCTACTCAAAATATTGACAAATATATTGAGAAGTCGGATAAAGCAGCTCAGAATGCTCAGAAAAATGCAGACAAAGTTGTAGAAAGCAATGAACAGGTAGTTAAATCTTCTGATAAAGTTGCCGAATCTACAGGACAATCTGCGGACAAAGTCAAAGACAAATTCAAAGACATTGACTCAAGCATTAGCACGGTAAGTACTGCTTTGCTTGGTGTCAGTGCTGCAGGTGTTGCAGGTCTTGGAACTACTGTCAAGATTGCAGCCGACTTTGAATCTGCAATGAGCCGCGTTAAGGCTGTGTCTGGCGCCACTGCAGAGCAAATGGAAGTGCTAACTGCAAAAGCACGACAAATTGGCAAGGACACAGTCTTCGGTGCTACAGAGGCTGCTGGGGCTCTTGAAGAGTTGGTTAAAGCCGGTGTTGGTATTTCCGACATTATGAACGGTGCGGCCGATGCGACAGTTACATTAGCTATTGCAGGTGGCGTTTCCCTGCCCGAGGCTGCAACTCTTGCCTCAAATGCATTGAATAACTTTAGGCTCACGGGCAAGGACATGGCCCGTGTCGCTGACATTATTGCTGGTGCAGCAAATGCTTCAGCCATTGACGTTAAAGAGTTTGGATACTCTTTGCAACAGGTTGGTGCAGTTGCTTCTGTTACAGGCCTTTCATTTGAAGATACTGCAACTGCAATTGCTTTGCTTGGTAACTCAGGCATTAAAGGTTCAGACGCTGGTACTTCATTGAAGACGATGCTTCTTAACTTGCAGCCCACAACTAAGAAGCAAATTAACACAGCGCGTGAACTCGGTCTTTACATTGATGGCTTAGGTTCTACATTCTTTGACGCAAATGGCAAAATTAAGCCAATGATTGAAATTGCGCGTCAATTGAATGAAGCGCTTGCACCACTTTCTGAACAGCAACGTTTGCAGGCTCTTGAAGACCTCTTCGGGCAGGACGCGATTCGTGCTGCAGCTATTCTTGGTCGTGAGGGTGCAAACGGTTTTAAAGCTCTCAATGATGAGATGAATAAAGTCTCTGCAGCCGATGTTGCAAAGACTAACATGGATAACCTTAACGGTAAAATTGAAGACCTTAAAGGTTCTCTTGAAGAGCTTGCTATTTCTGTTGGCGATACTCTCATTCCCAAATTAAAAGATATTGTTGACACAATCACAAAGCTTGTTGATAAGTTTAATGCTCTCGACCCTCGACTTAAAAATGTAATCATTGACTTCATCTTGTGGGGAACAATTCTCACAGGTATTGTTGGTGGTCTTGGTAAACTTTACGGTACAGTTAAAACTCTACATGGTGCATTTACCGTCTTAAGAGGTGCGCTGTTTGGTACATCAGCGGCTAGTGCAGCGGCATCTTCAGGAGTGTCTGGGGCTGCCGGTGCTGCAGCTAAGGCGGGGCCTCGTGTTGCAGGTTCTGTAGGAGTACTTACTAGGCTTGGACCTGCTCTTTCTGTTGTGTCAGACGGTATAGCTGGTACGGCCGCATCATTAAGTGGTGTAGCAAGCACAATTGGTGGCGCTATCGCCGGCATCTCCGCTCCGGCTTGGGCTCTTATTGGCGTCATTGCTGCCGTCATTGCTGCTCTTGGTTTATTTGCATATTGGAACTGGGATGAGATAACCGCTTACTGGGAATTAAGTCTTGGTGATCTTCGAAAGATTGTCTCTAAGAAGTTTGCAGAAATTTACATTGAGTTCCAAGATTTCAAACGTGAAGCAAAGAAACATATTGCAGGCATTGTTGCTGGCATGGTCACTTCTTTTTCTGGCTTCGGAGAAAGTCTGAAAAGTGTATTCACGTTAGACTACGGCGGATACAAAGAAGGTATTTCTAAATTCGCAAGCGGTGTTAAGCAATCATTCCGTGAAGCTTTTGGTCTTGCTCAAAAGACAGATGAGTTTGGCAACCAAGTCGAAGACTCGATGTTCTCAGGTCTTTATGAAGCGTTCGTGGCTCAGATGTCTCGTATGACTTCATACAATATCGCCACAATCAGTCACATTCAAAAAGACTGGCAAGAGTATGGTGTACCAGTAGTTTCAAGCGCATTCACGCAGATTATCATCAACGCTAATGAAGAATTTGAAAATCTTAAAGCTATTGGACGTGTAGCAGCAGGGGAAGTCGCGGGATACTTCTTCTCGATGCCACAAAGAATTTCCGAGTCATTTAATATTCTACAAGGTGTTGCAGGTGGATACTTCGGTGCTCTTAGGATAAATGCAGGCAATTCAATAAATGAAATCATCGGCGACTTCTCACGCTTTGAAGCTGGTGGTGAAGCAGCAGTCCAAAACATGGTTACTGTTGCGGGTGCTTGGCTTGGCCAATTCAAAGATGATGCAATATACAAGCTGCAACTCATCGGTGACGATATTGCTTATAAGTTCAACACGGCAAAAGACAATATCATACGAATTCTCTCTGATATTCCACTAAGTATCGCAGGTATTTTCCGTGGCTTCAACACTGAGATTTATAATTCCGGTGTTTCTATTATCCAGTCATTTATTGACGGTATGCAGAATAACATTGGAGTTGTCGCTCAAGTAGCTAAGAACGTTGTTAGTGCTGCTCGCAACTACTTCCCGTTCTCACCTGCTAAGAAAGGTCCATTCTCAGGAAGCGGCTGGGTTCTTTACTCCGGACGTTCGATCGGAAATGCTTTCGCGCAAGGTATGGCGGATACTATTGGTAACGTGCAGAAGCGTGCTTCAGACCTCATTGGATCAGCCTCTGACACAATCAATAATGGTATCTCGAATGCTAAAACACAGGTCGACCGTACCGTTCGCGGTTTCGCGGACCAAGCCACAAACGCAATCAATTCCCTGCCCGGAGTTCAGGCTGGCCGTAATTTCATAAATGGAATTACTGCAGGAGTTCGCGGTCAAGTTGATTTGGTGAAAGCCGCGGTTGAAGAAATTCGTGCAGCAAGCGAAGGGCAGGACTTCGGTTCAGGCGCAGTCATGCAACTCTTCGGGCTTGATCTTGAAACTTCTCGTCAAGTTCTTGATCGCGTTGATTATTGGTCAGGATTGTTCTCAGGCCGCATTAAAGAAAAACTTTACAGCGAAGAGGATGTTGCAGCGCATGTAAACCGCATTGTGGATAATCTATCGTCCGGGATTATCAACAATGTAGATACAGTGTCTGCGGCTATAGACGAGACGCTCCATGCGGTTGTCGGACGCGACTGGGGTTACGGTGGATTAGCCACAATCTTTGGTGAGAACTTCGCAAAAGATTTCGCAAACAGTGCGCAACAGTTTGGTAAAGATTTCACCAACTTCTTCTCAACTGGTATCTTTGCAGGACAGCCGCAAATATCTCAGGCTTTCACCGAAGTCATTGAAAATGCAATCGGTAAAGGTGATTCTTCAAACGGAATTAAAGCAATCTTTGGACCGCAAATTGGGCAACAAATTGCGGATGGTGCTAAGAACCTTGGCCACTTCATTACACGAGGCTTGGGTGACGGAATTCGCGAAAAAGTGAATGATGTTAAGGCCGCAGTTGAAGAAGTCGTGTATGCTTCTGTGGGCAGGGACTGGGGTCAAGGCGGTCTTGAATCTCTGTTTGGAAAGCCTGTCGCAGATCAGATTATCCGTGGTGCAGAACAAATTGGCGGTTTCGTGAATAGCGGAATTGTTCAGGGTATCCTTAAACTCGGCGGAAATATTCAAGGTGCAATTGGTGAAGTAATCAATTCTGCTTTAGGTAAGGGTACCCAGCATTACCACCTCGCACAGCTATTCGGTGAAAACATTGGACGGAACATTGCACAAGGCATCAGTAACGCCCTGCCCAATGCACTTCAAGGAATTAAGGTAGCACAGGAAGTTGTTGGTGGTGTCACCGAGATTACACAAGGACTTTATGACCTAGGAGTTCAATTGGATACAATCGCGCAAAAGCGAGGCTTCGATGGTCTTGACCATTTCATTAGGTCAATTCCTTCATTCTTCGGATTTGGTCCTCGACCGAAGAGCCAAGCAGAAATTGAATATGAGCAAAACCAAATGCTTCTCAACCGCGCAGTAGCCAATCCTGGCTTGTCAAGTGGTAGCACGTTTAGGGATTTGGTAGTATATACTAATAAGGATACTTCAAAGGAAATTGTCGACGAGGCAATGTTCCGTGTGAAAAGTCATGAATACATTCACGGAGGGTACTGATGCCAATTATTGCGCCAAATACTAATGCGCAAATCACTCGAGTAATGACTAGGCCTGGCCTGTTCATGCTTGATGATTTGCTTTTGGGTGAACCTGACAAGTTCCCAATATCTGAAGTGGATTGGGGAACGAACAACGTCGACTACTCTACCTACAACAATATCTTCTCAGACGGTCGAATCTTCGGCCCTGGCTATTCACGAGGCTCATCCATTACACTTACAGGAGGCTTTCTTCCACATAATGGACAAACCCTCACGCAGATAGGTGCGAAGCTTGAAAAGATATGGGGATCATACAACAATAGGAACCGCGCTGGGCGAGTAGTCCAACTTTTCTATCGACGTGATCGCGGTGTGCGATTTTTCGTTGGACGCCCAAAGAGAATTCAAATCAACTATGGCGGTTCTCGTGCGCAGTTCGGACGTTTTGTTCTTGAATTTGAGCGTACTAATCAATTCTCTTATGGAAATGAACACGCTCTTGATATTAGAGAAAGCAATAAAGAATTTGAGATTATCACACCGAACTCTGACCTCTTAGCTCCCAGCCCAGCTGCAGTAACTCTTTATGGTGAAACTCCTTCTGCGGCAGGGTCCATAAACATTAACCAAAAGAATGGGCAGGGGCAAATACTTGGAGCTAAAGTCCTCAACCTAGCTTTAGGTTTGAAGAGCGGTGAAAGTATTACTGCTTCTAACTATCCTGGTGATAACTTCATTGTAACTAACACTGGAGAATCTGCGCGATACCGGCTTGCTCCTATTGTTGGACGTTACTACATCTCAAACTTGTCTGACTTCGTTCTCTTTGATAAAGAAGTTACACATAGGACGTATATCACGGCAAACTTTACATCAAATAACGCAATTAAAGCAAAGTTTACTTACATTGAAGCGAGCTACGGAATATGAGTGTTTATCTATTCGCAATTGACCTTCCTGGACACGCTAAGAACATTAACGATGTTTTTGGTTTTTATAGCGAAAAAATATCGATTACGCGCAAATTGTCTGGTGCAACTATTATCAAAGGCACAATTCCTTTTGAGAAGAACAACGATGAATCATACAAGATCAAACCATTTAAACATGCGATCGGTCTTGCAGTAAATGACGCAATCATTGGTATGGGAATTGTACAGCCCGGTGCATTTGACCATAAGGGTGCGTGGACTTGGGTCGCAGAGGGCTTCTCAGGTTATATGTACAATCTCTTTTACCGAGGCAATCCAATTGTTGCAAACGGCATTGACTTAGAATCTTACATTCTTGAGAACATACGGAGCACAGGCCAAAATTGGATGAATAACTGCGGTGTTACGAAGATCGGTACCCTGCCCGGACAAGGCTTAATGACTAACCACCCGCAGTTTAAAGGTGGTAACTCTTTCACAACTCCAGACGCGTATGTCGACGTTGACGATGCACCTATTCCTCAAGGATTCATTAGTCTTCGTGAAGTTGACCAATCTTCTTGCGGTGAAAAGATAGAAGCAGCAATTAAGGCTTGTAAAACAGACTTCAGAGAAAAATATTGGATGCGTCGAGCAACTAAAACTGGTTTTGGTGAATCTCGAGATTTATATGAAGTAGGTTTTGACTACGAACTCTTTGACGTTCTAAAACAAGAGTTTGTTAAAAATGCACAGAATATGTTTGTAGTTGGCGAGAATGTTGATTACATTGTGCCGCAAGAATTGAGTGCAGATGACTTCATAACACATGTGTCAGTCGATGGTGCAAAAGTTGAGAATGTTAAGACCAACGATGATTACCGCATTTATGGCGCAGCACAGATTGTGAACACTGGGCAGGTTGATGTTGAGGCTCGTCTTAAGAACGAGAACGTGAATAACTACCAAGAATGCTTTGAGCAAGCTCGTCAAACCCTTGCCCACCGTCGCATTAAGTCTTCTACATTAAACATTAAGGCTGTAAGCTCTCACATCAACGCCTCTTTCGGTACATTTGATGTTGGTGACGTTGTTCACGTTTTTGGACATGTGCCTTGGTACGGTGAGATTGACGGAAATGTAGATTACATCGTTACACAAATTGAGTACTCACTTGACGATGACGATATGATGGTGACAGTTGCACCTAAGTCTGCATTCACAACGAGTTACTCAGTGTCTAGCATACAGGCATATAAACGAAAAACTCGCAAAGCACAACGTTATGCGAATAACTTCTACAGGACAAATATTACTCGCAGCACTACATCTAATTCTTGGAGTAACTTCTTTAATATTCGTTACAGTGGTAGAACTGCCGATCAACGACAAAACTGGATGGATCGCCCGGATTTATAGGCTCGTCAGAGCTTATCTGGTGTGACAAAAAATAGACTGCCAATATATTTGCATTGGCAGTCTATTTTTATCTTTGGCGGAAAGACACCATGTTATCTCTCAAACCCGCTCGATAGAATCTACTGTCTATTTTTCCAACTTTTTCATTCAGGTTAACTCCAAGTGTTCTAAAGTTTTGTCTCATTTCTTTATAATCATTTTGTTCTTTTGACTCGATGTAGGAAATGTCTTCTGCGATTAATCCTCGGAGATAGCCCATGTTGTCGATGTAAAGATCATCGTCGAGTTTACCCCCTGCCCGATCATCATTGAAAGTTTTAAGAAAACCTAGCATGAAGTCTCTCTTAATCTTATACCTCGGAGAGTCTTTAGAGTTACTTTCAATTCTCGCTAGGTAATCTTCTGATGCATACTCGGCCAGCTCATATGTATAGAAAAATGCTTTATCAACATGTTCAAGCATTTCTTTTGTCATGCAGACAGTACCTTTTGACGTCGAGAGATTAGGCTTATTATTCTCTACATTGTATGAATGCAATCCCAGTGTCTCACATGTGATCCACATCGCAAAAGTCTTACACAATGAATATCCTCCTGTGAAGATAGTCTCATAATTCATTAAGACTTTTTCTGTTTCACTAAGGATACTACCTTCTACATCTTCGTAAGTAAATCCGTATTTTTCACATAAAGAATCAATCTTTTCTAAAAGTGCTTGACGCTCAAATTCTCCGACTGCGCTTGATTGCGCTTTAGTGTAAAGTAACTTAGCCCTCTTAAAGTATTTATCCATCACAGTCCCCACATCGAGAATTCTTGTGAAGTGACGTCTGCTCCGACGATATAATAAACACCATCAATATTTGTGATGCTAATGTAATCAACACGATCAAGCATTTGAATAAACGCAGGAAACTTCTTCGGGAATTCGTTGTACTTTTCACACCATTGGCAGTAGTTGAAGTAAAGATCACTTGCTTTGATGCTATTGTTTTCTTTTTGAATAATATTCTCAGAGACAAAAGCGTAGTTGCGGTCGTTAATCATACGGTACTTATTGACCTCGTCACGAACCTTTTGAGGATCATTAATACCTTCTGCTAACCATTCTCGCGCACCCTCAACAGCCCATGCGAGTATCGTTGAACCACCTTCAAGAGGGTTCTTAGCCCATGCTTTTAGCGTGTAATCTCGCTTATGGGCAGGGACTGTCTTTGGAAATGGAATCTTCTTAATGCGTCGCCACATTGCATCGTCCTGCGCGCCAGGATCATGGTTAGTGCCAACCCAGAGCTTAAACTTTGGAACGAACTCGAATGTGTCCTGATAAAGAAAACGTGCAGATACTTTATCGCCACCAGTGAACTGCTTAATAAGAGCTTCAGAGAAGTAATCACCTTCACGGATTTCTGAAACAGAGACCAAGCGATGTCCTGCAAGTCGCGCGATTTCCTCCTTGCCCACTGACTTATTTCGCCGATACATAAATGTATCCGCCTGAGCAGACGTTGCGTACCCACCAAGTGCGGACAAAAGACCATCAAGAAATGTACTTTTGCCTGATGCAGGAGGGCCACTAATAACGAAGAAAACTTCCTCAGTGTTGAGTCCAGTAAGAGTATATCCTGCGGCACGTTTGATATATGACATCAATTCTTCGTCACCATCTAGGGCATTATACAAGAACTCTAGCCAGCGACTCTGATCGACTTTGTCATCAAAGATAACATTTGTATTTTTAGTAATCTTATCTTTGTAAGATGTCTTCCTTAGGTCGCCTGTACGCAAATCGATGATACCATTTGAAACTGCCAAAGACAGATCATCAGTGTCAAAGTCATCAACATATGACACGATGTCTGGGTCAGTTTGCGCGACCGCGAGAGTTGCAGAAATACTTCCTGCAGACTGCGAACGTTTCGCCCAGTTTATATGTGCCTTAATCTCATATTCTTCATCTTCTTGACTTAGCTTTTGCGCTTCGAGTTTAATGATAGTTGAAACTTCTTTAGCAGCATTGTGAGATAGTCCTCCATCATCACGGCGCCAATGATTATTATCCCAAACCATCCAACCCCAGCCCGGTACATATGTGAACTTATTCTTAAAGTTCTTAATGAACCGACGTGAATTACCGACGTCGGTTAGAGGCTCAAATTCATTCTCAAATGAAAGTGCTTTCTCCATGTAAGAAGGATCAGAGTGATCCTGTTTCCATGCTGAGTTAATGCACTTCTCGACTTCTTCTCGTGGGAAAGGAGGTACACAACGTGATGCTGCAATATAAGCGAGAGCTAATGCGCCAGACCTTGAATTCTCGCCATTCTTACGACGATATTTGCAGGCCCACTTGAAGATTGTGTTATCACGTTCACCTTCAGGAATACCTTCAAGTAGCTTATCAATACTGGGAACTTTAAAGTCATTCTCTCGGTTAAGAGCTTCGGAGAACGACATTGAACTGCTTTTGCGGGACTTACTGGATAGTAACTCGACAAGCTCAGACGTCGGTTCTAGCACATCAGCATTTTCATGTGATAATTTATACGAACCGCCAGATATGTGTACAGACGGAGGAGCTACAACGTATCCACCGTCTGACCTAATGTCGATGCCTGGATAAATCGCATTGTAGTTGGGAATATCCACACCATCGGGCAGGGTGAAATAGAAGTGATACCCGCCACTTCCTGTTAGAACTGTGTAAGTATCTTTATCTCCAAAGTACTTCTTCGAGAACTCTTCTAGTGATTTAAGACCACCACTCTTTGGGTCAACGTCAACAACGAAGATTCCAGATATTTTTCCTGTTGCGACTGCGACATTCGCAGACTTCCAATAATCGAACCATGAGCGAACTACTTTAACATCTTTAGATGCATCTTTAACACCGCGCTGTGTTCGTGGATGTTTACCTGGGCTGCTACATTTTGGGTTATTACAAGTACATACACCATTCGCAACCGAATGTGTTGGGAGAACAGCCCATCCCCGATTTAGGTACCCAAGAATTCTATTATCCATCACAAAGCTTTCTTCAAAAATGATTCTCGCATTTTAATACCACCGCCACCAAGTACGTTGGAGAGCATCTTGTTTTCCCTGCCCGTACGACGATTCTCATTATCAAAATCAAGAAATTCGCAGAGACCGTAATATACACCTAAGAAATTGTCATGAAACTCGTTGTTAGGAGATTCAAGATAAGTGTCCATAATTCTCTCAACAGCTTCATCTTTTTTCGTAACATGCTTAGGAATACACATCTTCAAAAGATTCTCAGCAGAATCAACTTCAATGTCTTTCATTAAGAGATGATTTAACATTGTCTGTTGTTCATCCACGTATTTTTTAATATAATCCTGAAGTGATTTCATTGGATCATTGTAGTTAATTTTCTCCTTTTCAGCTGCATTTTTTGTAAATGTAGCTGGGATGTGAACGAAACTATCTCGAGCTATTGGTACAACTTGGAAAGATGGTTTAAAAGATGAATCATGCGAACATAAAGTGAGTACATAAAAATCAAAATCTATGTCTACAGCTGACTTTATATCTCCTGCGTATTTAGAAGCAATATAAACTATTGCACTATTCCGTAAACTTCCTGCATAATTAGGAATTAGAATATCTTTCTCAAATGCATCATCAAGAAAGTCAAATGCGGCAATATTATCTATTGGAGTATATCTGCTAGATACCACCGACATTACGGTGTTAAGATCTTCACGAATTAAAGCGTACTTGCCGTGAATTGGAACATCGATACCATACACAGAAGTGTGAAGAGGATGGAGGCCGATATTCCAATCTAAATCAAACTTCTTTAGGATTTGGTATGTAGAAATATCTTCACTCAAATCAACTACTGGATCTTTAGGATCAATCCAAGGTAGAGTTCTTACTGTCATTTCTTTTCCTAAAAATAATTCCTGTTTAATGTTTACGTGAAATTCCGTAGTTATTCATCTTCATAATCGTATGAATCGTAATCGTTAGGAACGTCTTCTTCTTCTTCATCTTCATCTTCATCGTCTACACCTCCCAACTCATCAAATACTGTATCTATCTGCATCTCTAGAGCAGTTGTAACGAGAGCGTCAGAGTCTGTGTAAATACTATATTGAGCATACAGGTTATCAATCAAGTCAGAGAGAATGCCAATTGCGTATGACCCTTCCTCTGTAGCTAAAACTTCATCAAAGATCTTGTCGTAAAATGACATTTAATTTTCCTCCTTGTATTTTGCAGCTACTTCTTCTGCAAGGTCAATTGTGATGAATCGTTCAATTGAAGATTTAAGACTAATGTCAACTCCAATAGTCTCTGCTACTTCTTCAAGATTCTTAGCGAGTTTTTCAATTAGGTCGAGATTTTCTTTGTCTCCTAAAGCTTCATCCCAGCTTTTGAAGAAAGTGCGAATAACTTTCTGCTCGTGCGTCTCGTCGATGTAATCATTAATCGCATACATGTCTTAGATTTCTTTCAAAGCGAGTGAAAGGTTTTCTTCGATTGATTCAAGCTCAGTCCAAACCGCCCCAAGTGAATCTTCATCTACGCAATTGTTGAGAATGTTAACGATATTTATGTATGCTTTAGCTATTGCTAGCGTTGAGAGATTATCTGTATCTGCTGTGATACTCGTTGCATACAGTAGAGTGTCTATAGTACGTTCCCGGTCTTTAAGCATTTCCTTTTCCTCCTGCCCAGCGGGCTTTCGTAGTACCTTGTGGCTTACAGTGAATACTTTAACAGGTTCTCTGAGATTTGTAAAACGCCGACGTCAGGGCCCAAAACGGGCCCGCAGAGCGAGCCCGTTTGTATAGCTTTAACGTCGTGCACCCTTGATGTTATCAGTGTCTTGGCGTATTAGGCAAGGGGTATACTTGAACGTGTTCAACCTAGTGAACGTGTACCACCATGAAGCGTCGATGGGCATCTGATGCTTCTTGACTGTGTCTAAGAATATCTGCGCAGTGCTTCTACGTAGAGCATACATAGTGGTGATATATCGTTGTCTAATGCTCTTGCAGCTATTAGACTTAATATGATCAACTTTAACCACATTAAATCCGTTTAAAAGCTGTTCATACTTTTTATTTTCGCCGGCGTAGGAAGCCATCTTCACCGCTCCACCAAACACTATAATGTCTGGGTTAGCAAATGAATCTACACTATCAACAAAATCAAAAACATTGCTAGTGCTAAAGTCTGCATCGTCTTCAATGATTACGATGTACTCGCTATCACTACTATCACTTAAAGCTGTTTCTATAGCTTTTACGTGGGATAGGTAGCACGCATATGTTCCTGTGTATAATGACCTTGATGATGGTCTATTGAACAAATGTTCTTTACCACCAACCCAACGTTCAGCACCATACAGCCTAACGTCTTTGGGCAGGGATTGTTCCCTATCCCATTCGTCATTTGCATTTTTGTAGAAAGCTTTAGTATCTTCAATCGATAAATCAAGTTTATCAACTGCATCAATCACAGTATGCTTATTGAAGATATCTTTAGTAATGATGCTTTCAACATTCTTGACACGGTCTTCAGCTCGTTTTAGAGTTATGAAGTACGCGTCACAATGATCTTTGAAGAATTTATTTAATTTCATTTCGAAGTTCCTCGAAGTCTAATGTTGGCTCATCGGTTGCGTTTCCATTTTCATCTTTGGTGGAAACGCCATCATAACCGTCTTCTTGACGCTTTATGTTTACCTTACGCTTTGCAAGATACCGCAAATGAAGTTTCTCTGCGTCCATGCCGCTAATGATCATCAGGTTCATAAAGAAATGCCATGCATCAACCAATTCCTGTTGAACACGGTCGTCATTAAAGTACTCAGCCTTAGCCCACGGTTTCCAGGACATTTCATTTAAAGCTTCATGGAGCTCGTCTTGTAGTGCCATCATATTAATACGATAGGCTTCAATTTTTTCACGCGTATCAAGCTTTGAGATGTCTTTTCCATACGTCTCAGACTGCAACTTAGCCTGCAAATCAATCATTTCCTGCAACATTAGTTAATCCTTTCATTGATCATTTTTACACCGCGTTGGTATTTCTCTAGGCAATATTTGAGATGCAAGAACTGCCTAGTCACATAATGAATACGTAAATCTTCATCATTATCAATCATCTCAATCTTCTTTTTGAGTTCTTCAGGAGAACTAACTCGAAGAAATCCGCCTAACTCCTTTGAGTATGGTGAATCATTAAATGAATCTCCGTACTTGTAGTGAGGATTTTCAATGATATGACCTTGTGAATCATAGTCTTTATGGAAGAAGCATACGACTCCATTTAGGAAACATTCCCAAGGTTTTGACGTCGCCCATCCGCTTCCTGAGGCAGGGGTTGTAAGAGTTGATTTCCAACGCGACATTTCATAGTATAGCTTAGAGATATGAATTGGCTCAATGTTTAAGCCTAATTCATATTTACTTTCATCTGACCATGCACCAAAAATACTTGAAGTATCTAAGCCATTATTGATTACATATTCTTCAAGAATCTTCTTACGAGAATTTTTAATATTCTTTTTATTCTCGTTGAGAACAATTCCAAAAGACTTATCTTTGTATAGATTAAGTGGATTATACATTTGCGAATTCATGTATACACTCAAATTGTTGAGTGCAGTCATTTCTATCCCGGAGTAAACGTATTCTACGGGACCTTCCCAAATGTTATGATCACCCTGCCCATCAGGCTTCCATCCAAATGGCTTTTGCGGTTCAGTTGGATCACCAAAGCGTTCATAATGATTCTTTTGGCTATCATAGTATTGGGCAAGGACTGAAGAAAGAACCGGGTTCTTCATGTCTCGAAACTTGATGTTATTCCTAACATCAGGACAAAGCCAAATCACATCCTTATGAGGATCCTGTTCTCGTTGCCTTGTAAGCCAACCATCTGCTCCTGTAAGCAAGTATCCAACGTAGCGAACAAAGCTTCCCTGAGACACAGACTCGCGCTCTCGATTAGTAGCGAGAGGAATTGGTGAATTAGCAGACCCGTGCTGTCCCAACCACAAGATACATTCATCAATGTTACCAAAAAGATACTCATGAAGAGTGTCATGTTGGAAAGTGTGAATCATTCCGTTGATGTTACATCTAGGATACTCATTTTCTTTAAGATATGCACGAAGTTTCTTACCATGCTGTTTAGAAAATTCTTTATCCCAAAGATTAACTACATTTTCAGGGTATCCCACTTCTTGCGGATTTTCACCAGAGTTCTTGCTAATAATGTAAAAAGTATGGTGAGGGTTGTCACTAGCAAGATAGAATAAAGTATTTCTAACGTCTGAGTCTCCGCCTGTTGCAGTGCCTCGTGTATCCTCATTGAGTGGGAGTTTAAAACTTCGTCCAATTTTACCGTACCCGATATTTGCCATTTTCGAAAAACACTTTCTCTCCGAAATCTTCTGCTGTACTTTTGTAACCAGCAAACTTACTCATCTTGTTGAAAACGTTCGCGATGTCTAAGTTATCTTCATTCTTAGCTAAACCATATGCTTCCTTGTACTCTTTGGGAATAATACATAGTGGTCCTAACCAAACTGCATCATTATGGTCGTCTTCAATCTCAAGATTAAGATCGTATTTGTCTCGCCTATTAACGAATACAACTTGGTTATTTACCCTAGTGTATCGTAAAGATTCAGGACGATTGAAGATTTGAGCACCAACAGCATTTTTATTGAGATCCTTATATTTAAGTATCTCTTTAGGATTAGCGTAGTAGTTGTCTGCCATTACGCAAACAACATTATCGTCATCGTATACTAATTCAAGAGCTTGACGAATTGCGCCTGACACTTCAGGGAATTTGTCTTGATCTTGAGTGACATATTGCCAAGAGTTTGGTCCCTTATTGTGGAAGAGATTTATCATCTTAGTGATGTTACTCTTAGAGCACACAATAATGATCTTGTGGCAAATTTGTTCCAGCATTTTCATCACTGAAAACACATTCTCAACATTGTCAGGGTTAATCACTAAAGGCTTTTCATATGGTTCAACAATTCCATCAAGCCTTGTGTTTTTACCTGCAGCTAAGATAATTCCTACATTTGCCATGGCTTACTCACCTCCTTCATTATTTCATCAAATGTCTGTTCGGCGTAATGATAAAACTTCCAAACATCTTTTCCTATTTTACGGTTAGCTTCATCAACGATTCCCTGCCCAACTTCTTCATTGTCATCGAAGTAATATCCGTACTTGTTTGAGATGTTATGTAGATTAACCAAGTAAGCTATCTTATCTTCAGCACTAGCTTCACATACTCCTACTTTACATTCATCTCCAAAGCCTACATACTTTTTAACTGCTAGTACACTAGTAGCCGACGCACCCGTCGCAATAGAACATATTGTATGAAACTTTTCGAGCACTTGGGCGGGTGGTAACTTCTTCACGATTCGAGCTGAAAGCATTATGCTATAAAATTCATTTTTCTTATCATGAATTCTTGTTGCCATAGTCATCCCATAAAGCGGAACTAACCATTCTTTCCAAGACTTATATCTGTCTTGCTCGAGGATAGGAACTCCGGCGTGCTTATAGGCTTTCTCAATCCAGGGCAGGGAGTCGATAAGTACCCCATCCATATCAAAAACGCAGTGCTTCTTTAAAACTTTCATTTGCGATTCCTAATAGACCTTTCTTAACCCTAGTTGATTTCATGTAAGGAATTGCACGGTACATATGAATCCCGCACCAATACAAAGAACGTATCCAAGCTTTTTCACCGTAATCATCAATGACGCAGTTTTTGAGAATGTGCTTTGCATCCCGCTTGTTTTTGAAAACCTTGTTGTACCTGATTTCCTCAAAGCCATTGAGTGATGTAAGAATCTTTCCAACATCAACCGCTACGTCACTAGGAATAGCAGGATTCGCAGCAAGTGGGTCTATAAGAACAGGCAATCCGTGATACATCATTAGATTATCGAATGTAGGGTCACCGTGAGTTACAGCGTGATCAATATCTTGTGGCGAGCAAATATTATGAACTTCTAACGCGAGTGCTCTAGTCTTATTTGGATCTTTCGCGAAGCTTCCGCCAATCTTTAAGAGAGGGAGAATCTTTGCGATATGTGCTGTCTCATTGTACTCTACATAATCATCTTCACCAGTTTTCATCTTCCACAATTCCTCATGGAGAGATGAATAAATCATATGAGTGATCTCGATTGAGTTCTTTGTACCAACTTCATTAAGCCGGTTCATTACATAAATCTCATCATCCGAAGTACAACCAATTGGTAATCCTACTTCAGGGAGACACTGGGCTTTCTTATATTTGTTAAGAAATTCATACTGCTCTTTGCACCTATTTCCTTTCTTAACAACTACGTTCGGCATAATACTTATTTGAGCCCCCGACGACCCGCGAGAAGCAGACCGTCGGGAGTCAGTTTGAATGTTGTGAAACATTTTGATCAGAATGGTGCGCCCGGAGCTTCGGGTGAATTAGCACTAGGAGCAGCCGGAGCAGAAGCGGGAGCTGCAGGAGCTGCGGGAGAAGCAACAGACGGAACACCTTGGTTGGCATTACCACCCTGCCCGGGAGCCGGGTTCTCATAGCCATCAATCTTCTTAATGCGCTTAACCTGTTCACGAGTATTGCCATTGTACTCGGTGTGCTCAATTTCAACCATCACGCGACGATTGAGCATTTCATTTGCAAGCTGCTCGAACGTTGGGTTAGTGCGGAAGTATTCCTTACCGAGACCGAATTCTCGCATGTTCACAAAGAACATCTGAACAGCTTTATCATTCTCAGGAACCCACACGAAGTTGTTGAAGAGCATACGACCCTTACTTGGACCGTCAACAATTCGAAGCTGCACGTTAATCATTTCACGCCCAGTAGAAGCCTGCTTTGCTTCGGCCTTAATAACCTCAACAGGATACACACCAACCGGGACAGGAGCAAATGCATCGTAGTCAATGTCTTCGATGATATCTGCAAAGTTAACCATTTTTAATTACTCTCTTTCTTTTCACCATATACGGTATCTAGCATTTTTTCTACACTTGGATTTTCAATGACGGATCCAAGTTTTCCGCCAACACGTTCCCCCGCTTCAAAGTTTTGATGAGGAGCTACGAGCAAACGTCGATGCACGTTTCCGGCATCATCAGTGTCCATAAATAGGTAACCACAAATGTCTACGTAATAAGGCATTGTAGTTGCAATCTGACCTTGCATATATGGCCGCCATTTGTTATCAACTTGACGCGTCATTGCAATGAATAACACTGATTCAAGAGGATTCTTTGAATGAACAGTCAGATCCCTGAACTTACGGACACTGTCCGAAATCTTACGAAGCAATTCACCCCAGTCTTGAATCCGCATTGCTTTAACTCCTGCGATGGAATCAACACAACGCTGTTGAATTTCCGAAATGGAGTCAAGAACAACAGACTTAAATGGGTGATTACTTTGATTCAACCAATCGTATGCTTTAAGAACTGTGTCATAATCCTTAACGTATACGATGCAAGTATCCCAATCTTCCGAAGCTTTTGGGGGTTCTTCAGTTAATGGGTCCCAGACTACTTTTTTAGAGGGTGTGAATCGCGATCCGCCTTCTGCGTCAAGAATTAGCCTTGGGGCAGGGGTCGAATCACCCATCCAACTTTTACCAACTTTTGATGCACCATGTACAAGAATTGATAAACTACGCATTTTTCACCTCCTCATTGTTATATCTTTCATGTGGATCTACATGTTGGAAATTGTTTTCTAAAGCTAATTCGAAGTTTGATCCATCATCGGCGAGATTGCATACATTAACGAATGGACATTTCCAAAAGCAATCGCCTGATGGGCTTGGGTAGCATACATCTAAATGATCTTCTTTTCCGTTTAACCTTTCCATAACTAAGAGAATCTCTCTAATTACACTGTATACCCTTCTCTTCATATTGTAAATTTCTTCATCATTGTGATGAACTTCAACACGATCATAGAATGGTGGTACTGCTCGGGCGGTCCTCTTTGTCTTGCGTAGCATGTTGTAGAGCCCACCTGAGACCTCCTCTCCTTCGCTCATATTCTCAAGCAGATGGTAAAATTTCATCTGCTCGTTCATATGAATCTGTGCGCTCAATTGGGATAGAGAAGCAGTTGTCTTATGATCCATAAATAATACCGATCCGTCTGTTTCACGACGAACCAAGGCATCTAGCTTACCTCTAAGGTACAAGTCAAAACCATTAATATTCACTGGAACTTCAACTACTCGCTCGGTTGATAGGAATGTCAAGTCTTGGTCAATTCCTGTCTCCTCAAGCCACTCGATGTAACCTCGGATCATAGCATCGGCGAGCTTGTATTCGTCATCAATACTTTTTAAGAAAAGATCATTGTCTCCTTGCTTTTCAATTTCTTCCATGTAAAGCTGGGAGATGGTGTTTACCGGATCGACTCCCTGCCCATAATACATTTCCAAAGCGTAATGAATTTTCGTTCCAAGCTGCAATGCTCCTGTAGGTTTTAATTCACTTTCTTTAACACCAAGCTTTCTGTAATAAGTTAGATACCATCGACGTCGGCAATGCTTAAATGTTTGGATTTCCGAGTTGGAGATTTTAATTTCCACCGAGGAGCCTCCTCAAGAAATCACGATCACGCAGCACTTCTTCTGCTCGTTCTTTCTTCTGTTCAAGAACATCAAATTGTTCTTCTTCAAATGTGTCTTGTGATATGAGGTCAATGATTGTAATGTTCTCGTGTTTCTCTGCTCCAATACGGTGAATGCGGTCTTCGGCCTGCGTGTTGTCAATAATTGACCAAGATCTTTGTAGGAATACTAATGTATCTGCTCGTGTAAGCGTGACACCAACACTGCCTGCGCTTATTGTACACAAAATAACTTGAGTCTTTCCTTTTTGGAAATCGTCAATGTTGTTCTGCCTATCATAAGCATTTTGTCCGCCAACGATTAATCCATAAGGTATCTTATGCTTAGCTAATGTTTTAGCTGCTAGGTCAATTAACTTCCTGTGCAGTCCAAACACGACAAGAGGTTTACCATCCATATCTTCAATTAAGTCAATAAGTGCATCAACTTTATTTGAAGAATTCTTGTATTGAATTTCACCATTCTCGTCTAATTCACAGACTGCTGATGCAAATTGCGTCAATCGAGCCATCATTGTGAGACCATTTGACGCGACGACTATCCCGTCTTCCCCATCCAATTGGGCGATCATTGAAGTAGCCATTGATACATAAGGCTTCTTTTGTTTCGCTGGCATTTCAATAAATTTCTTCACATAAGTTTTGTCGGGCAGGGAGGAAAGAACAGCCTTCTTTGGTGTCCTACGCATACGCGGATCGAGAATGCTAAAGAATTCTTCTTTTGTAACATTCTTTAATCCGATAACCTCCATAGGTCCCCAAGGCGAATATGCGAGATCACAATACCTATCGATGAATGCTCGCCGTGAATACCAATCCTCAGGCGCAATCAAGTGTAGAGAAGGCCACAAGTCGTCTGGAGCACTTGAAATCGCTGTACCCGACAGACAATATATGCATGTCTCAAATCCCGTCCTGAGAGCCCAGACAGAGCGAGTTTGCTTAGCAGTTGGATTCTTGATGCGGTGAGACTCGTCAACTACAATAGCTTTCCAAGAAATCTCATTTAATTCTTTTTTACACTTCTCGCATTTAGCGGGTGAGTTTTCTTTTGTCTCCTGTAAGTTCTTATCGCAATTATAGCAACGCTTTAACTTAATGCTCCCATATGGTGCTAACCTCGAGAATGACCTAACCGATTCATAATTAATAATAAGAACTTCGGATTCTTGATTACTAATTTTCTTAATTGCGGTTAGCTTATCTTTCCGAGATCCCGTGCAAACTTCAACTTTAACTTCAGGGAACCAACGATTAAACTCATTCTTCCATGAGATCATAACGTTCTTTGGACAAATGATAATTGCTGGGAATACTTCATCACCCAATGATTTCACTGTCTTCAAAGTCTCGATGGTTTGACGTGTCTTACCCGTGCCCATCTCGTCAAGAAGCATTGCGCGCTTGGCTTTAGACAGAAAATAAATCCCAGCTTTTTGATAATCATAGAGGTTATTCTCTACATCACCATCAATGATTTTCTTCAGTACTTCATCATTTGGATCAATGTCATTTGTGTTTAAGCTCTTCCTAGAAGTAACGCATGGAAGAATCCTATCATTATACTCTTTCCAAGCCCATTCTTTTAGCTTGTCACCAATTACAAGCTCATCGCCGAATACTCCGCGAAGAACTTTACATGTTCCCCAAGAAAGTGGCATTAACCATTTCTTGTACTTAATGCTAAACTTAGAACCTGAGCATTGTGAAATGCGGTCTTTATCTCGCATCCAAAGATCTGATTCAATTACAACTCGGTTTTCTAATTCTTCAAAGATTTCAACTGTGATCATTATGTCAACCTAACATAGCGCCAAAAGATTTTTTGAGGATTTCGGAAACTCTTATGTGTAATCCTTCCTGTGTCCAAATTCCTAACAGTCAGTTGGTACTTGTGTGGATGTCGATAAATTAAGTATGAATGTTCAACATTAAACTTATCAACAAAACTTCCTGTGAAGTAACAATGCTTTTCAAGTTTATCACAAACAAAATCCTTAATTAGTTGAGGATTATTTCCCAATTCATCCGCGTGTGTGAATACCATTTCTTTTCCTTAGTTCAAGTAGACGACATATGAAGTGGTTGTGTAAAAGTCGTAGTAAGCGTACACAACACTCAAAGCGTAGATCAACATTCCCGTTGAACAGATAAGACAAAGAATGTTCTTCAACTTCACTTTTGCTACCATGGTGTGTGAGTCAATAATGAGGTTTACGAGTGAAATGAAAATTGCTGCTAACCAAATAATCGCAAAAACAATTCCACACATTACATAAAACATTCCTTTTCCTCCTGCCCAGCGGGCTTTCTCAATACCTTGCGGCTTACAATGAATACTTTAATACGTTCTCAGAGAAATGTAAAATGC